>OGPW01000307.1_pt1 | contig 40633 bp, 24 predicted proteins | sample 1553061 | NCBI WGS metagenome assembly OGPW01 (sample SAMEA2580292, study PRJEB22360) | human gut metagenome | biome: human gut; feature: human-associated habitat; material: faeces | place: Denmark | collected 2008/2010
GGCTGGTGGAGCTGTTTCAGATGAAGTACGACTACCACAACGCCAAGGCCCTGGTAAAGGGGGCCGCGGTGGGGGCGGACGCCGACCGGCTGCTGATGGAGGGCGGGCGGTGGAGCGCCGCCCAGGTGAAGGAGGCCTTTCAGCGGGACAGCCTGCGGGAGTTCACCGGCCCCTTCCGCCGGGCGGTTGTGCAGGCCCGGGAGACCCTCAATGGTGGAAATGACCCTCAACTGGCCGACTTTGTGCTGGACCGGGCCTATTTTGCGGAGATGGCGGAGACGGCCCGCGCGGTGGGCAGCCCCTTCCTGGAGGGGTATGTGCGGCTGCTCATCGACGCCGCCAACCTGCGCTCCGCCGTCCGGTGCGCCCGGATGGGGAAGGGGAGCGACTTTTTGAGCCAGGTACTCCTGCCCGGGGGAAATGTGGAGGCCCACGTGCTCACGTCAGGCAAGGGCAATGATCTGGCGGCGGTGTTCGGGGCCGGTCCCCTCAGTGATGCGGCGGCGGCCGGCGCGGCCCTCACCGCTCCCGGCAGCGGGGAGCTCACCGCCTTTGAGCGGCTGTGCGACGACGCGGTGATGGGCTACCTGGCCCAGGCCCGCCGCATCCCCTTCGGGGAGCAGGCGGTGGTAGGCTATCTGTACGCCCGGGAGGCGGAGTTCACCGCCATCCGCACCATCCTCTCCGGCCGTATGGCCGGGCTGGACGCGGACACTATTCGGGAAAGGCTGCGTGAGGCCTATGTCTAACTATAAAATCGCGGTGCTGGGCGACAAGGACAGCGTGCTGGGCTTCAAGGCCCTGGGGCTGGACGTGTTCCCGGCGGAGAGCGCGGAGGAGGCAAAGCGCACCCTTCACGCTCTGGCGAAGGAGAACTACGCGGTGGTGTACCTGACCGAGGGGTACGCGGCCCACATGGAGGCGGAGTTGGAGCGGTACAAGGACGCGCTGACCCCCGCGATCATCCTGATCCCCGGCAAGGACGGCTCCCTGGGCATCGGTATGGCCAACGTCAAGCGGGCCGTGGAGCGTGCCGTGGGCGCGGATATTTTGTAGCTCCCCCTACGCCCATAACGCGTTGGGTGCCCTGTAGGGGCGGGTGCCCACACCCGCCCGCCGGGGCGGGGACTAGAGCATCTGCTTGAGCTCGTAGAGCAGGTTCATGGCCTCGATGGGGGTGAGCACGTTCACGTCCACATCCCGCAGGCGGGGGGGGGCCGGGGGCCGGGGGGGGGGGCCCCACCCAGCCGTCATCCACCACGAACCGTTCGACACCGGAATCCCCGGCCTTATCGGCCAGAGCCTTCAACGTGTCGTAGTCATGGTCGAAATACACGGCCTCCCACGTGTTGAGAATCACCGGACGTGGCTTGACGGCGAGATCCGGGTGACAGGAGCGCACGTAATCATGGAATCTCGCAGCCACCTCGTTGAGCCCGTCACCGTACGACCCGTACAGCCACGGGGTGGTGTACGTTTCGCCGCGGGCGAGCGTGGCCTCGCCGCCGAGCAGCACCTCGCCGCCGCCAATCAGACCGGTCGTATACGGCTGACGCTCTGCCGACAGCACGGAATTGCCGCTCCAGCCCACATGCACCGAATAGACCTCGCCATGCTCGAACCCGAAGCCGGGCTCGCCCGCGGAAAGCAACAGAGAGGCGTCAAAACCTGGGCGCCCCGCCATCGAGACCTTCTCGAAGCGTCCTTCAGTCAGCGGCTGCCGCTGCGGGCTGCGTTCGCGCAGATGATGGCCGGTGGTGGTGAGTATCTCCGTGGCAAGTGCCGGGAGCGGGAAGCCGAGTTCGACTTTACCGACTTCCAAGTCACCGGTCGGAAGATTACCGGCTGGAAGATTACGCAGCGTGGTGCGCTGTCTGATCAGTCCGCCGGGCAACAGTTCGGCCGTCCATGACAGTTCCACGCCCTGCTCGGTATCCGACGCGGTCACGGTGACGACCGGCACCTGTTGCGTGACGGTATGCGCGGCACCGTCCACGCCGTCAGACACGTCAACGCCTTGGCGTTCGTCCTGACGGATTGCGATGCCGGTCACCGTGAATGCACAGAACGGCGTTACGCCGGCGCGCCGGATATCCAGTCGCGGTGCCCCTATCCACGACTCGCTTTGCGTGGGCATGATGCTTGGCCAGGCGGTCTCGTCCAGCGCGCCGGACACGCGCTGCGGCCGCAGGGCGTCGTATGCGGCGAGTACGGTTCCCGGCGCCGCGAGCGGGCGGCCCCAGTGCACGAAGCGCGGAAGACCGTGACCGGCGAAGACCAGCGCGAACGCCACATCAGCAGCCGGCTGCTCAGCATAAATAGCGGTGAGTTCCGTTCCATCGGCGGCGGCGCCATGGAATTGTTCGATGAGTGACATTGCGAATCCCTTCGGAACGTGCCATTGATATATGGTTCGCCTCCGATGCTACGACATCGTTCCGTCATGTCACCGCATATTCAACGATTCCGGGGTATGAGAAGGGCTCCCGTTTTCCGATGTGGAGAGCGGGAGCCCTGACGCCGGTGGAGGCTTATGGCATTGTTATGCCATAATGCCGCGCTTGCGGTCGATGGCGCGCATGATCGCCTTGTAGATTTCCGAGGCGATCAGCACGACCGCGGCGAGGCAGATGCACTCGACCCATGCCCACGGTCCGAGCGGCGTGGTGCCGAACGCGGAGTTGAGGAACGGCACGTAGATCACCACGAGCTGCAGCACGACAGACAGGCCGATCGCCCCCCACAGCCACTTGTTGGAGAACAGGCCGACGAACGCGGACTGACGTGCGGAACGCGATGCGATCGCGTTGAACAGCTGCGCGAACACGAGAATCGTGAAGCCCATCGTACGGGCCTCGATCATCTGGAATTCGTGGGTGCCGCCGATGGAGCGGTCGGTGAACAGGCCACCTTCAAGGTGCATGTCCATGCCGATCAAGGTGACGGCCGCCATGATGATGCCGATGAACGCGATATCGATCCACATGTCCCTGTCGATCACGCGGTCGGTGAGCTTGCGCGGGCTGCGTGCCATCACGTCATCGGTCTGCGGGTCGACACCCATCGCGAGCGCCGGGGCGGCGTCGGTCAGCAGGTTGATCCACAGCAGCTGCGTGGCGAGCAGCGGCACGGCGACACCGGCGGTTCCCGGCTGCGTGATGCCAAGCACGCCGGCGAGCATGACGCCGCCGAACACGGTGAACACCTCGCCCACGTTGGAGCTCAGCAGGTAGCGCAGGAACTTGCGGATGTTGTCGAAGATCACACGGCCTTCGCGCACGGCGGCGACGATGGTGGAGAAGTTGTCGTCCGCGAGAATCATCTTCGCGGATTCCTTGGTCACCTCGGTGCCGGTGATGCCCATCGCCACGCCGATGTCGGCGGACTTGACGGCCGGGGCGTCGTTGACGCCGTCGCCGGTCATGGCGGCAATGTTGCCCTGGCGCTGCAGCGACTCCACGATCTTGAGCTTGTGCTCGGGGGCCACGCGGGCGTACACGGAGACCTCAGAAGTCGCCTTGTCGAACGCCGCCTCGTCGGGCATCGCGTCGAGCTGATCGCCGGTGAGGGCCTTGCCGCCCTTTTCGATGATGCCCAGATCGGAAGCGATGCGGGCCGCGGTGAGCGGGTGGTCGCCGGTGATCATCACCGTGCGGATGCCGGCGCGATGCGCTTCGGCCACGGAATCACGCACTTCGGTGCGCGGCGGGTCGATGATGCCGACCATGCCGGCCCAGATCAGGTCACGCTCGATGACGTCGCTCTGCTCGGAGATGTCGGTCACCTGGCCGGCTGCATTGGTCTTGATGCCGGGGATATCGGCCAGGGATGTGGTGCCGAGCGGGCGGTACGCCTCACCCAGCGTGCGGTATGCCTCGCCGGACAGACGCTCGACGGTCGCGAGAATCTCCTGGCGGTCGCCTTCGGTCATCGGGCGGACGGCGTCGCCAACCGCGATGCGCGTGCAGTAGCCGAGCAGCACATCGGGCGCGCCCTTTGCATAGACGCTCAGGTTGCCGTTGTCGCTGCTGTCCTTGCCGATCACGGCCATACGCTTGCGCTCGGACGTGAACGGAACCTCGGCCACACGGTCGAGCTTGCCGAGGGCGCGTTCGGCCTTGATCTTGCGGGAGGCGACGACGAGCGACACCTCGGTCGGGTCGCCGACGATCTCCCACTGGCCGGCATCGTTCTGACGCAAGTCACCGTCGTTGGCAAACGCTCCGACGGCGATGGTGCGCAGGGCTTCGGCGTTGACCGGAGCGCTCTCCTCGATGGCGTCGCCACCCATGCCCAGCATCTTGCCCTTGGGCTCGTAACCGGTGCCGGTGAGCTGCACTTCACCGCTCGGGGTGACGATGCGCTCGACGGTCATCTCGTTACGCGTGAGCGTACCGGTCTTGTCGGAGCAGATCACCGAAGCGGATCCCAGCGTCTCCACGGAGCTCAGCTTCTTGACAATGGCGTTGTGCTTGGCCATGCGCTGCACGCCGAGCGCGAGAACAACCGTCAGAATCGTCGCAAGACCTTCCGGCACTGCGGCGACGGCCAGCGAAACGGCCAGCAGCAGCGAGTCGATGAGATCGTCGGGCATCTTGTGGAAGCCTTGCGTGATGAACAGCGCGACGAGCACGACGGCCGCGATGATGCACACGGCAATGCCCAGGATCTTGGAGACGTGGGTCATCTCCTTCTGCAGCGGGGTATCCTCGTCATCGGTCTGCGACAGCATGTCGGCGATCTTGCCGACCTGCGTGTTCATGCCGGTTCCGGTCACGATCGCGCGGCCGGTGCCCTGAGTGACGGACGTGCCGTTGAAAATCATATTGGTGCGGTCGCCCAGCGCCTTGGCGGAGTCGAGCGTGTCGGGCTTCTTGCCCACCGGCACGGATTCGCCGGTCAGGCTCGCCTCGGCGATGCGCAGCGACGCGGCGGCGAACAGACGCCCGTCGGCGGAGACGGTATCGCCTTCGCCAAGCACCACGATGTCGCCGGGAACCACGTCGGCGGTGTTGATGTGCACGATTTTGCCGTCACGCAGCACGGAGGTCTGCGGTGCCGTCATTTGGGCGAGCGCCTCCACCGCCTGCTCGGCACGGGCCTCCTGAATATAGCCCAGCACCGCGTTGACGATCAGGATCAGGATGATGACGATGGCGTCAAACGGCAGCACTTCGCCGGCCGTTCCGTGCGAGCGCTCGATGAACCATGCGATCAGTGAGATGACAGTGGCGGCAAGCAGCAGGTACACCAGCGGATCCTGGAACTGCGCCAGGAACTTCTTCCACTTGGGTACGGGCGGCGCGCTGGCCAACTGGTTCGGGCCGAATTTCTCCAACCGGCGCTGCGCCTCGGCGGAACTCAGGCCGGTATTGGTATCCACATCCAGCGCCTTGGCGACTTCGTTCGCCTCGGTCAAGCTGGGATCGACGTCGTGAAGCAGGCCTTCCTGCGGCTGCACGCCTGTGGATTGATCATTTGTGTGATCAACCATAATGGTCTCCTTGATATAGCCGCGGAGTAGTCAGCCCTCACAATCACCGGGATCGTCCCCTCCCCCGGTCATCTCGATAAAGCTGCGCGGTTATGGGCACCGGCGCAACTGCTGCCGATGCATACTGTTGCCATTATTCCACAAACCCGTCATCGCTTGGCGAAACAGCCCTTTACGTGTTGTCCAAATATCCGCATTCCGCGAACGATTTCAGGCGACACGCTCACACAGCGCGAGCAGCCAGCGGAGCGTCGTCATGGTGTAATCGAACAGTTCGTCGTCCATGCCGAAATACCGCTCGCAGCACTCCCTGCTCATATCGACCATCGCAAGGCCTTCTGGCTCTCCGGGTGTGAATGACGCCGCCCGATCCTGCATTCATCATACGTGCCAAGGCAAGGAACTCCGGCGGCTTCGGAACCGGACGAGCTGCGTTCCGTTCCTAAGTGCGCGCCGAAACGACAACTCTGCGCACTTAGGAACGCAAACTATGCGATCTGCGTTCCTATGTTCGCGCACTCGGCGTTCCGGCGCGCACTTAGGAACGCAAACCGAGTCTCTCAGGGGATTGGGGCGATTCGCGCGCCGCGAATGGCTGTTTGGCGTGGGGGTCTGGGACAATGGCACGTATGGCAATCAAGAAAGGTCCGACCAAGGGGTCGGGAGGAAAACACCGCAATGCGCTACGCGGCAAGGGGCCGACGCCCAAAGCCGAGGATCGCGTGTATCACAAGGCATACAAGGCCAAGCAGGCGACGAACCGTCGCAAGATGGCAGATCCGCGACTGGCAGCCCGCCGTCGCGCCGCGAAGTTCGCGTCCGATTCGGACGATCTGGTCATCGGCCGCAATGCCGTGCTGGAGGCGCTGCGCGTCGGCGTCCCCAGCATGCAGCTGTATATCGCGACACGTATCGAGCATGATGACCGTACACGCGAGATCATCAAGCTCGCCGGCGCACAAAGCCTGCACCTGCTGGAGGCCGACCGTCTGGAAATGGATCGCATCGCCCGGTCGTCGAACCATCAGGGCGTCGTGCTCAAAGTGCAGCCGTACCAGTATTCGTCTCTCGCCGAGCTGGCGGATATCGCCGAGCGCAAGGCCAAGGCCATGGACGTGGTGAATTCGCCGAGTGCGCGCATCAACGCACGCCCGCTGTTCATCGCGCTCGACGGCGTGACCGACCCGCAGAACCTGGGTGCGGTGATTCGTTCGGCCGCCGCCTTCGGTGCCAACGGCGTGATTCTGCCGGAGCGTCGTTCCGCTTCGGTCACCGCTGCCGCGTGGAAGGTATCGGCCGGTGCCGCGGCGCATATCCCGGTGGCTCGCGTGGTGAACCTCACCAAGGCCATCGAAAGCATGCGCGAACGTGGATATTACACGGTCGGCCTAGACGGCGGCGGCGATAAGCTGGTCGGCGAAACCGGTTTCGAGACCGATCCGCTGATCGTCGTGCTCGGTTCAGAAGGCAAGGGACTGAGCCGACTCGTGCGCGAGTCGTGCGACGCGATCGCCGGCATTCCGATCACGTCCATGGTGGAGTCTCTGAACGCCTCGGTCGCAGCCGGTATCAGCCTGTACGCGGTCGCCCGCGCCCGCCGCGAAGCAGCGGCAGCCGCCACGAAGTAATACCCATATCTCCCCCCTGCTGCCGGCGGGGTCATCGAGCGGAACGAAAATCGGGGTGGCCACCGCAATCGGCGCACCACCCCGTCCGGTTTCGCTCAGCAGCTCCACATATCAGTGGCTCCACACCGCGGCATCAGGATCGTCGTCGGGATTGTAATCATCATCGTCGATGGGCTTTTCGTAATTCGCCTCATCGTCGACCACACCGGAATCCGCTTCAGCGTTGAGCTCGTTCACGGCTTTGTCATCCAGCTTGTAGTTCGGCAGCACGGATTGGATGTAGCTTTCCACAGCCTCGCCCATCGGCACGTCGTGGCCGGCCTTCTCGGCAAGGAACCAGCGGTGATCCAGCACCTCATGGAAGAACTGTGCCGGCTCGATCTGCGAACGATATTCACGTGGAATCATACGCACGGTCGGCTCATACACCTCACGCATCCAATCGGTGGCGACGATCTCCAACTCCTCGCCTTCACGCCACGTGGAGGCACGGTACGCATCCAGATCGTTGAGCAGGCGCCGCGCCTGATTCTCCTGCACATCTAAACCGGTCAGTCGCAGAAGCTTGCGCGACGCATAGCCGGCATCGACCACGCGCGGGCGGACCAGCACACGTTTGCCGTCCTCCGCGGTCTTCATCTCCAGCTCGTCCACGTCGAAGCCCAGGTCGTTGAGCTTGTTGACGCGCTGCTCGATCTTCCACATCTCATCCGGGCCGAACTTGTCGGTGTCGGTCAGCGTGCTCCACAACGAGTGGTAGCGGTCGACCAGACGGTTGCCCACCTCGATCTCGTCCACGTCGCTCGGCAGCAGACGGCCAGAAGCCAAATCCATCAATTCACCGATGATGTTGGTGCGAGCCAAGTCGATATCGTATTCACGCTGGCCATCGGTAAGCTGCACCTGCAAATCACCGGTTTCGGCGTCCACCAGGAAGGCGGAAAACGCGTCGGCATCACGCAGGAACAGGACGTTCGACAGCGACACATCGCCCCAGTAGAAGCCGGCCAAGTGCAGGCGAACCAGCAGCACGGCAAGGGCGTCGATCAAACGCTCGGCAGTATCCGGCTGGAGATTGCGGGCGAACAGCGCGCGGTACGGCAGTGAGAACTTCAGGTGACGGGTGACCAGAATCGCTTCCAGCGGTTCGCCATTGCGGTCATGACGACCGGTGACCACGGCAATCGGGATGACGGTCGGCAACTCGAGCTTCTGCAGTCGGCGCAGAATCTCATACTCGCGCTCGGCCACCTGACGGGTGATCTCTTTCATGGCGTACACCTCGTCGCCCACGTGCACAAAACGCACCACGTGGCGGGAGATGCCTCGCGGCAGGTTGGCCAGCAGGTCCTCGGGCCAGGTGGCCAGGGGCTTATGCCAGGGCAGCGTGAACATCTTCGGGTTCGAGCTGGCGGCGGTGATCTTCAATGCTTGCGGCTCAGCTGAACTGGCATGTTCGTCTTCGGCTTTGACGGACGTGGCCTTCAGCGCGCGCGGATCCATCTGAGGCAAATCGTTCAACTCCATGTGTTCGATTCTACGTGGTGCTTGGGAAGTGCAGCGAGTAGCGGCGACTTCGGCGCGTTATTCTCGCATACGAATAAATCATCTGTATGGGATTTGCCGGCCGAATTGACGTCCCGTATGCGGCGCCTCATGCGCAATCTGAACAAAATGAACGCAACAAGTAACATGAGCCCCGCTGCCGCGGCAATGCTGCCTACGGCGGCACCCGTACGACCGATAAGGCCAGGATTGCCCGGCTCCTCGCTCGGGTTATCTTCGGGCGGGACAACAGGAGTTCCAGTGCTAAATTTCGGCTCTACTGTGATGTTGAGATCAGCGGATGTGCCTCCACTGCCAGGAATCGAGATGAGGAACGGATCACAGTCGTATGCCTTGTTGGCTTTCGCCGAGCTCGTGCGAGAGACCAGATATAGGCCGAGCGGCAGATTCTGGAAAGTGAGCTGACCAGCTACGTTAGTGGTGCCGGAATGCTGGTACAGCTTGTTTTTCGCCGCGTGCGCAGCGAGCTTCTTGGCAGCATCGTGATATTCACTTGATGTCAGGCGTTCCCAATCGGCAGTGAGGCCGGAAAAATCGCCGACGGTTTTATATGAGGAGACGCTACCATCATTGTTCGTTGTGACGGTGGCGACGCGCACGATGGAATAGGTATCGCCGGCAAGCAATTTGGGCGAAGCCGTGTCTCGGCCCCATACGGCATTGATGGTGAGAGCGCCGAAAGAATCAGCTTGCGCATATGGCACCATAGAGCCGAAGGCTGCAAGAACAGTGAGGACGATAGTAACGGCGGCGGCAATCATGGCAGCAATGCGCGCCGCACCATACTCGCTTCCGCTATGCAGGTCTAACATGTCTGCCCGGTCCTTTCCGCCATGATGAATGTGATTGGTTATTTGTACTGTCTGGCTGAGGAGGCAAGTCACCGTCCGGCTCGATATCCGCAGAGTCAGAATCACCAGATGCGACCTTGGCGCTCCCACTCTGCCGGCGTCGCCGCTCATGACGCTGCCATAAATGCCATGCGATGAGCAAGGCAATCAGTGCAAGAGACGGCAACAAGTACTGCAGCGGAATGTCCACGTGGAACGTGGATTTGGCGTCATCCTGCTGCTGCGGCGTGTATGGGATGCGATGGCCACGCACCAGCAGCCGATGCGTATTGACCGCATACGGCGTACAAGTGATGAGCGTGACCAAATCCTTGCCGGGCTCAATTGCCAGTTGTTTGGTATCGGTCGGCAGAACGGTAGTGATCTTATCGACCTGATACGCATACGTGTCTTTAAGTATTGTGATGTAGAACTTGTCGCCTTTTTTCATAAGGTTCAAGTCCGTGAACAGTTTTGCCGTGGGCAAGCCCCGGTGGCCAGACAGCGCCGCATGAGTGGACGCGCCACCAACTGGCAGTGAGGTCTGTTCGAGATGTCCGATGCCGGATTGCAACACTTTCTCGGAAGTGCCGTGATAAATCGGCAAGGTCTCCTCGAGCTTAGGCACAGTGATGTATCCCATCATGCCGTCACCGTCAATATTGAGCAGACTGTTGTATTCCTCGTCCGTGGATGCGGAATTGACGGCACTGGCAAGAGCGTCGGTCTCTCCCGCATCGTTCTGGGCGAGCTTTTCGTTATAGGCGTGCGCAGCATCCAGCACCTTCTGGTACTGTTCCTGGCTCAATGCTTCAACGCTGGCGTCGTAGTTATTTACGGCGCGGCTGGCGTTGCGCATAATGAGGAAGTTGCTGATCGTCGGATAGAACAGAATGAGCATTCCACCGAGAATGACCAGTAAGGGCAGGATGTTGCGCAGTCGTTTCATCGAGCGTTCTTTTCGCGAGGAAACCATGTTGTGGGCGTAGCGGGTGTGTGCCCTTCACGCCCAAAACACGGCCATGCTCGTCAGGCGTTCTTGCGCTTGAGAGTCCAGGCAACGCCGAGCGCGATGACCAGCACACCAATCACCGTGAAGGCGATGGTACCCATGCCACCAGTGCCAGGCAGGGTAACACCGGACTTGTTCCGGACCGGGATGACACCGTTCGATGCGGACTGGTTGTAGTTGCTGCTGCCATTGTCGTTGTCGTAGGTGATGGTGACGGTGGCATTCGTGGTGTCAGTGCCGTTGTTCTTGCCATCAACCTTCACGCCGATGGCGCTGGCGAGCTTGTTGTAGCCGGCCGGCGCTTCGGTCTCGGTGAGCGTGTACTCGCCGTTCTTCAGTCCCTGGAAGTCAACCTTACCGTTTTCAGGAGTGGTGATAGTCGTAGTACCTGTCTCACCAGCCTTAGCTACACGGTATACAGCGTTCGCGGTCGCACTACCGGCATTGACTTGCACGAAGCTCATAGGGTCGCCGTTCTTAGGTGCGAGTGTGAACTTAGCACCAGCAAGTCGAGTAGCGGCATCAGTATATTGGTCACCAGTGTACTTATCGACGGTGAAGCCATAAGTGAAGACGCGAACCTTGCTGGGTTCGGACTCACCGGTGCCATTGGTGCTCGGGTTGTTGGAGTACTGAATCGTTGCGGAGTTGACGTTACCAGCACCGCCCACAACAGCATCCTTGTTCAGCGTGGCCGTGTAGGTGACGGTGATCTTCTTGCCGGCATTGGCCTGCTGCTTGGTCTTGAAGTCCTTCATGGCGACAGTAAGAAGCGTTTTGCCGTTGTCCGCAGGAGCAGTGGTGACGGTGTAGTCAGTGTCCTTGGTCAGTGTCGTATCTCCGACCTTAACGGAAGTGACTTGTCCAAAGGTGAGACCCTTAGACAACGTATCCTTGAAGTTGAAGGTGTAGGTGTTATAGGCGGACATGTCCGGAATGGTGGAAGTCAGGGTGAAGGTCAGGGTATCACCGATCTTCGCGTCGGTGGCGTCCTTACCAGTGCCGTTTACCTGTACCTTCTTGTCGACGGTAGGCAGGGCGCCCTTAATCTCGGCATCCACACTGGTGCTATGAACGCGAACTAGCGCGGCGTATTGACTGTTGGTGTCGGCCACGGTAGCACCCGGCACAGCGACCACGTAGTAGCCGTAGTCGAGATTAGTGAACGTCGCAGTGTACTTACCGTCCGTGGCAGCATTCTTAGATACCGTAGCGGTCGCGTCAGCCGTGATGTTGTTGGTCTGCGCCCAGTTCGATGCCTTGGCAGCGAAAGCACTCAAGTCTTTTTCTTTTCCAGTCAGACCGGATACGTACTCGTTTGCTTTATCGTTGACGTTCGCGTCGGTAACACCAGTTAGTCCGTCGAGAGTAGAGCTCATGAAGAACGGCTTCCACCCGTCAGTCAACGTGTAGGAGACAGCCCCGCCGTCACTGCTCACGGTGGCGGAGAACATCTTGTAGGCGTTCACGGTCTTACCGGCGAACTTCGCGTCAGTAGTGCTGACCGTCAGCGTGGCATTACCACCCGCTGCGTTGGCCGTGGCGACTGTCGTCGCAGCCAATCCAAATACGGTGGCAATCGCCGCGGCGGCAGCGAAAACCTTTTTCATCAGTGATTTCATTACTGTTCCTTTCTCTAGATGGAAATCTTTTCTGTTTGGCAGGTACGGTTTGTCTATGTGGTCGTCACGAGGCATGGGCACCTCGCTTTCGTATACGGCTGGAGCCCGAGCGGACTGTGCCGGATTGAACGCGTTGATTACGCACGTACCAGACCACGCCAGCTCCCATAAGCAGCAAGCCGAACATCAGGAACCACATCGTGCCCGCGCCTCCCGTATCCGGAAGCAACGCCGCATTGGTAACAATGGCCACGCGTTCCTTGGTGTTGTAGGAGACCGATACTTGGTATCCGGCCTCCGCGGGCTTGATGGTCTTGGTGGTATCGCCGTCCTTATAGGTCACGGCGGTTTCTTCCACGGTGTACGTGTAGTAACGCACGATGTCCTTGCCGTTGGCATCCTGTCCATCCACGAATGCGACCGGCAGTCCTTGAATCACCTTGCGCCAGGTGTTGCTCCAGGAAGAGGCATCAGAGGAGTCCAACGTCACCGTCCATGGATTCCTCTGCGTCACGGTTGTGCAATCCGCGCCGAAGCATTGAATCGTCTGCGGCGTCACCGTATTGCCACTGCCATCGGTATAGTGCGCGGCGATCTTCAGTTCGACCGACTGCGGCCGTTCGAGGTTGCCGTCCTTCCATACCTTCTGGACGGTCAGGTCAATGGTTCGGCAACCGTCCTTGCCGCACGGGTCCTGGCCGTCGTCCGGTTCGGGGGTGAGTCCGCCGTTGTTGTCGGTCACGGTCGCGTCGAGCATGAGCACGGCCTTGGCCGGGGACTGGTAGGCATCGAGCTTCGTCTTGGTGCTGCCGTCCGTGGAGTCGACCACGGCGTCCTTAATGCCGACCCAAGTGGTGCCGGCGTCGCCGGATGCGGAGCTGTGCACAGCGCTGCTGTCGTATGTGTTGACCACGTCGAACAGCTTCACTTCCCAACGATCGAGTCCGGTGTTCAACGCATCGTCTGCCTTGTTCTTCTGCGAGAAGATCTTGTTGCCGTCCTGTGCGGAGGTACGGGCCTCACTAGCGTTCGCGGCCGCCTTGCGGTAAATGCGATAGGTGTTGTATGCCTTGCCGCCCTTGCCGTCATCGACCGGTCCGAGGATGTTGCTCATGGTGTTGAAGTCCCATACGGACTTGAGTTTGGTGTTCGAGAACGGGTCGACCAGTCCGCTGGTGCCGCGGATCGTGTCGGCGTAGACCATGTGGTCGTCTGCCAGCACGCCCTCGTCGTTCAGTCCGGCGAAGCCGCCCGTGTAGCCTGTGGAAAGATCCTTCACACCGTCGGTATCCTGAGTTGCCCCACCACCGAACACGTCATAGCCGCTGGCGATGCCCGTTACGGTGGACTGTTCCACGCGAGTACGGTTGCCCTTGATGAGCTGGACGGTCAGGTTGCTGCCCGACCCATTCATATCAATGCCGTTTTTGTTGCAAGGCAGTTTGATGACACTATCGCCGATGGTGACAATCGCCACGTCGGTCTGCTGCTGGTTTTCATCATCAGCCTTGGACAGAGCAACGCTCACCTTCAGTCCGAACAGGTTCACGTACAGCACGTTGCCTTCCGAAAGCACCTTGAGATCGAATACCTTGCCGAAGATGGCCGGGAACCACTTGCCTAAATCGATGACGCCGACCTGTTCCGCCTTGTCGAGGTACAGGAGCCTGACCAGCGCGTTCACCACATGCAGCAGCAGTTCCACAAGTACAGAGTTGACCTTCGCGTCAACCAAATAGGCACGGCTGGTTTCACCGACGAATCCGCCGGCAATCTCACCGCTAGTGACCTTCTTGAGATTGTCAGACGCGCAGCCCTTCACCCTGGCCAAATCCGCGTATCCAACAAAACCGCCTGCGACCTCGCGTCCGGTAGCCTTGTCGGTGGCTTTGCCGTAATTGTCGCCATGGTGTGTGGCGGTGACGGTATAACCGTCCGGGATGCCGATGACGCGCGAATCGCCAACGTGCGAGCCCCAGATGTCAAGTACGCCGGCCGTGGCACCAAGCAGATTGAGCGCATCCGTGCCGAGCTGTGCATTGTCGGCGGCGACCGTGCCGGATTTGCCAAGATGCCCGATGAAGCCGCCCACGTAGTTCACGCCGGTCACACTGTTGAGGTTGGTGACCGCAGACTGCTTCACAGAGCCATTGATCAGTCCACCGCCGAAGCCACCGGCCGCACCGGTGTAACGCTTCGAGTCAAGCATGCCCTTCGTGGTGGAATCATGGGCGACAATCTGGATGCCGTCGCTCACACCGTTGACCTGACCGTCATAGATGAAGGTGCGGAATGCTTCGAGCACGCCCACGTTGCCGACCTTGAGCAGTTTGAGCAGCAGGTTGGTATTCTGCTTATCGCCGGCCTCGCCGCCGCCGACGGAAGCGACGCTGGACACATCGGCAAGGCCGAAGAAGCCGCCCGCGTATTGCCCGCCTTCAACGGCGCGCAGCCCGGTGACTGTAAGTGCGGCTGGGTCATTGTTCGGATCCGCTTCACTGCCGGTGCCTTTGGCGGAATCCTTGTCACCGAGGATCGAGGCCTGCAGCGAGCCGGCGAAACCGCCGGCGTTCAGGGCATACTTGGTTGTGGTGTTACCCTTATCGTCCTTGGTCTCATATGCGCCGTCGACCGTGTATCCCCATGCCGGGTCATCCGAGCTCACATGCGCACCGCGAATCGTCGTAACCGTGGCCTGCAATACGCTGACCAGACTTGCCGGGGTCGAGACCAGCGAGTCGAGGATTCCTTGCAGGAATCCCTCGGATGCGTTGGTGTCCACATCCGCGACCGCGCCGGCAGTGGCCACGCCGATGAATCCGCCGACGTTGTTGCGCCCTTCCACCTTGCGCAGGTTGGAAACGTTGGCACCGGCAGCGGTGACACCCTTGACAAGCTTCTGGCCGTTCTGGTCGAGATCGCCCCAGATCTGGCCACCGACCGCGAGACCGACATAGCCTCCGGCATTACCGGTACCGTGCGTGATGTCTTCACCGGTGGCCACGACCTTCATACCCTTGCGGTAGCCGGCCACGCTCGAAGATTTGACGACGGGCACAAATACCTGTGCCACGTCGAGCATCTGTCCCAAATCAAGTTTGATGCCTTTGTCGCCGAATAGTTGGATAGAGCCGAACGAGGATGCCGAGCCGGATTCCATCGTGCCCGCGTAGCCGCCTGCCGCACGCATGGCGGAGACGGTCTTGACATCCATCGACTGGCCATCGGTGATCGTGCCGGTGCGCATCAGACCGACGTGTCCGCCAGCGACGCCGGAATCATGCAAGTTCGCGCCAGTCTTATACTCCGCACGACCGGCGATGACGTTGAATCCGAAGATGTAGGATTCGAGGAACTTGTCCAGGGAATCCTGATCAGTAACAGAGCCCGCACCATCGCCCGTAGCTACCTCGGTAAATTCCTTGCCATACGCACCGTACTTGCCGATGTTGTCGACCCACGTCTTCCATTGGTCGTAGCTCATATTGCGCAAAGGACCAGTGACCTTCGAGTGCTCCTCGGTCGGGTAGACCACAGACAGCACGCCGGCGAGATTGCCGGCCTTGATGAGACCGCCAAGCAAGGAGAGCGAACCGCCTTGAGCGGTATCGGCCGCCTCCATGAAGCCGGTGTAACCGCCGGCAATTTCGGCACCGTATACACTGCGGATGCGCGCGGCGTAGGCTACGCGCTGCGGCCCGTTGTATTTGCCGCCGGTATTCTCCTGCTTCCACGCTGCTGTGTTGTTGCCCCAGATATGACCGCCACGATTACGACCTGCATAGCCGCCGGCCATGCCGCGGCGTGTGGTCGTATCCGATGCCGCCTGGGCACGCACTGCGCCGCCGCACACTGCGGCATCGGTCGAGCTGTTGCGAATCGTCGGCGTGAAGTCCTGCACGAGCGAGAGCAGGTCGTCGAGGTTGACAAGCTTCTTGAGCACGCTGCCGTCACCAAGCACGTTCGCCACGGCTCCCGGCTGCATGGCGCCCACGTAACCGCCGGCCGAAACCTGGCCGATGACGTATACGAACTCATGAGAGCTCGAGTCCTGAATGTGGCCGCCTTCGATGTCTCCGGCGAAACCACCAGCCATACCCAGTGGATCGGGCTCATTGTTGGCATTCCTATGATCTGCGGTGCTGGCCAGAACGGAGTATCCGCCGATGCCGCCAGTCACATCGGAGTGTTCAATCGTCGAGACGACGACATCCAGCACACTGAGTACATCGTTGAGATTGACTTTTTTCTGGCCGAGCAGGCTCAGGCCACCGCCCACAGCTGCCGCCGAGCCGATGTCCATTTTGCCGATGTAGCCGCCGGCATACCGAGCGGCGGTGACTGCATACGAGCTGTCTTTGCTCAGATAGGTGTCGTCGATGGATCCGGCGGTTTCCAGATTCTTCGGTGCCTTGACGTCGGTGTGGCGCAGTTGGGTCACGCTGGAATGGGACACCTGCACACCGGAACCGTAGCCGATGTAGCCGCCGGCGGAACCGGATTGCGTATCGGATTGGTCAAGTCGGGTGGCGGAGACGGTGAAGCCGGGATCGTCCGGGTCGGAAATCTTGTTGCCGCTGGTGGTCTCCACGGTGGTGGCATCGGAATGCACACCCGCGTAGGAGATGAATGGCACATAGCCCTGCACCACCTGCAGCAGGTTGGCGAGATCCACCGTACCGAATTTGCCGAGCAAACTCAGGCCGCCGTTGCCAGCCGAAGCGAGCGCACCGGAGACAACCTTGCCGCCGAAACCGCCTGCGTATGCGCCGCCGGTCACATGGTCGAGGTTGACAACGGCCACGGGGTTGGTTTGCACGCGGGACTGTACACCGGCCAGCGTTGAGTCGTTCTTGAGATCGGTTTCGGAGAACTGATTGACTTTGCCGCTTTGGAAGTTTCCCGCATAGCCGCCCGCGATATCGCCTTCGACATAACCGCCGTTGACGTATGTCACGGTGGTATCCGTATAACTTGGAATCAGATACGGTACGGCACCGAGCAGGTCGTTCACGGACAGCAGGCCGCCTTTGATCAGGCCATCCAATACGCTGGAATCTTCTGCGTTGCTGAGCGCGTCGGCGAGGCCGCCGGTGGTGGAGAAGCCCACGAAACCGCCTGCCACACCATCGGACGTGCTGGTATCGGCTGTGACCGATTTGAGGTTTGTCACATGGCTTTCCCGGGTCTTGGTGCTGTTGGCCTGACCATAGAAACCGCCTGCAGCGTAATCGGTTGTTTCGTTGTTCTTGTTCTTGCCGGTTGCCGCAACCGTGAATCCGCCAGAGATGCCGTTCACGTTCGATGCAGTGACTGCAACCGAAGAATATTGGGCAACCGATAGCAGACCAGAAAGCTTGATAAGCCCAAGCACATTGAGACCGCCAGCGCCGATGGCGTCGCCTGGTCCAGAGAAGCCAATAAAACCGCCGGCTTCTCCCCTGGCCGAGACCGTGGTCAGATTGGTAAGGTTCGTGTGGGTCACGTCGCCGCCGGTGGCGCATCCGATGGCACCGCCTGCATAATATGAACCAGCCGTCACTGTCAGGCCGGATGCCGGAGCGGTGACAGACATGTTCTCCACGGTGAACGCGGCAAACTGGTCGAACTTCTTGAGCGTGGCAATATCGCCAATTTTCACCACACTGTTGAGCAACCCAGCTACCGTTGTCGGTTGCAGATTGCCGGCGATGCCACCCGCGTAGGAGCCCGTGGCCGTGACCGATTCAAGGCCTTCTATGGTGGTGGAGCGCTGCTGAGGGAAGTCACGACGATTGTTGTACTTCCAGAATGTGAGTTTTTGAAGGCGGTTCTGCGAGGAATCACCGATCACCGTACCCGAACCTTCACCCACAAGGCCGCCCGCGTAATCACCGCCGGCAGCAACTGTGAAGGAACCCTTCATTTGTGTACCGAGAATCGCAGAAGGATTCACACCGACGATGGATAGCAGTTCTCCTGCACCGTTATTGCTGCCGCTCAGCAATTTAGTCACAGCCTTGGTGAGCTGTTTCAACAGCGATGCCTTCGTGGTATCGTCCGTACCGAGTTCCAGGCCCCATCCCACGGAGGCGAATCCGGTGAATCCTCCGGCATGGGATCTGTCGGCAGTCACGGCGACCGAAGCCGTAATCGAATTATTGACAGCATAGGCATTGGCCATGGCACCGTTGAAGCCGCCGGCGTAGTCTTCGGCCTGCACGGTGATCTTATCGTCACCGTTTACCGTCAGGCCACTGTTTTCGATGAGGCTCTGCGGACGCAGCGCAGACAGCAAGTCGACGCCAAGCGAGTTAATCAGACCGCCTACGTTGCCGTTGCGACTTACTCCGGCAAAACCACCGGCATATTGCGTTGCCCGCACGGTGAAACCGTTCGTGCTCGTCACCGAAGAGTTCTCAATGATTGCACCAATCTGCGCACCGACAAAGCCGCCGGCCTGCGGGTTGTCCTTGTTGCCGATCACCACGTTCTTTTTGAACCCGTTCACCGAACTATTCGAGATAACCGGGTTGTAGTAGCCAACCGGAATCAAGGCATTCAGCCCGAGCGTGCCGGACAGCAACCAGTCCACCAAATCGCCCAGCCCGAGGAACGGGATGACGTTCAGAATCTTCGAGAGTACATTGGTGAGCGCTCCTACGATGCCGGAGACTGCATCGTATCGGGTTGCGCCCTCAACATATCCCACGAAACCACCGGTCATACGGCTTACGCTAGATACCGAAACATCTGCTACCTCGCAGTCCGTAACCTTGGTGTCCCCGTAGATACGGCCGGCAAATGCACCCGTGGCGAGGTTGGAGGGATTGTCTTTGTGCAGGGTGAGCAGACCTCGAAGATTGAGGTCAAGATTTACTTGTCCGAATGTCAGCAGTTTCAACGCCTTAAGCAGAAGATCCAAAAGTCCACCCACTGCCGAAGTGAGCATACCGAGCAAGGTCGGCGGAATATACGATTCACTCGTATGATTCGTCACCGACACATCCTGCAGCTTGAGGTTCGACACCACGGCCGTACCGGCGCTGCCCAGACTGTTGCTGTTCATCACGGTCTTGTTCGTGATCGAGGCGAAGAAGCCGATGCCCTGCCGCTTGCTGACATCCAGCTGGTCGCCTTTGACATTAGAGACCATATCTTTCTGATTGACGACCACATGGCTGATGACCGGCCGAGCTGCGGTAGCGTGAACCACGCTTGCGCCATCGGCACCAACAGCCTTCCACAGGCTGGCTGCGGTGTCGCCGTCATTGGAGACCGCACCGAGCATAGTGCCGGAGAACATGAGCGGAGTCCACTCGGTGTTGTTGGTATCTGCCGCGTTCTTGGACAGGTCGATGTCACGGAAGATCAGGTAGTCGGCGTCTGCGGAATAGGTCAGGCCGGTGTTGGCAGCGGAGTAGTCCGTTTGCGTGCCATCAGCACCCACGCCGTAATACTTGGTGCGGGTCCTGTTGACGATTAACGCCGTGCATGCCAGCAGTGAACTGTCGTGGTCGGAGGCATCAGCATCGCGCAAAGTATCTGAATTGGAGAGATCGGCGTCACCGGCGTATTCGGAAGACGGCGTGCCGTCCACCCACTGATAATTGAGGGGTCCTTGTCGCGTGCAAGTCTGCGTGACCTTGTTGATGCGGCCAATAACCTTCTTGCCAGAACCAATCGCACGCAGCTGCTGCTCGTTACCAATCAGGATGTAGGGCTTGCCGTTGATCGTCTTGGTGACCTGACCCTCAAAGTCACGGCCGCCAAGCGCCGTCGCGGCGACCTGCACATTGGCCTTCGCCGGCGATTGATCCGTCGCATTTGAGGAATCGTTCTTGGCATCTTGAGAAGATGCATCGTTTGGAGCCTGAGTTTGGGCTCCATCATTAGCGGAATTGCCAGCGGTAGCTTCTGCTGAGTCGTCCGCCTTATTGTCTGTCGCACCATTTGAGGATTCGGAAGGTGTTGGCGCACCGTTTGATGTATTGGCCTCTTCTGACGTCTTATCGTCAACGTTGACATTGCGAGCAGAAGGAGCAGCTACGACAGTATTACCCCCCCCCAGAAATTACGGCGTTAGGAGAGCTACTCACATCGTCTATATTCTGAGCATATGCTACAGGCACCATGCACACGATGGACAAGGAAACAGCAATAACCGAAGCAAGGCAACGCTTCAAGGCATGGCGCTGCCTTCCAGATTCCTGTTCTGTTCCTCCGTTAAACCCGCAACGGACGAACTTCAATTTCGAGCCCATTGTTTCCCCTCATAGATTCGCAATCCCCTTTTCGGGAGGTTACTGCATACAATTATATAAGAAGTTGGCCCGTTGTCTAATTGAAAGTGCAACACCCGTTATTGGAGATTGTCCAGATAACCAGTCCGAAGGGATGTTGCACCTATGGGGAAAGTATATTCGCACCTGTCGGAAGAGGAACGCCAGGTCATCCAGATCGAGGTCGGCAACGGCACGAGCGTCAGGAAGATAGCCCGTTTGCTGGGACGCGGCCCGTCCGGCATCAGCAGGGAGATCAGGCGCAACACGTGGTTCCCGTCCAACGAGAGCGAGTCCTACCGGCCGTACCGGCCGAAGCGTCTGAAGACGGGCCCGTGGACGGGCCGCTACTACATCGCCGGCCCCGCGCAGCGCAAGGCCGACCGGCGCAGGGCGAAGCCGCGCAAGCCATACCGCCTGTCATGCGGCCGCCTGTGGTCGCGGGTGGCCGAATGGCCGGGTAGAGGCTGGTCGCCGCTGCCGGTCAGCGGCATCATCCGCCGTTGCCTGCCCAAACGCACGATCATCGAACCCGGTATGGCAAGGGAGCTCCAGGAGATCGTCGACGAGACCGACAACCGGCCCATGCGCGTGCTCGGCCACCGCACGCCCGCCGAGGCATTCGCCGACGAGCTGCTAAACTTGCAAGACAAACAAGGATGTTGCACTTCTAAATAGACAACGGGGACAAAAGAACAAAAAGTTCATTTGCGGGGGCCGGTTAGCGTATGTCTTTCTGGGCAAAAAGAAAAGCCCCGCAGCTATGCAGGGCTTTTCCAACGAGGCCATAAGAGAGGAAGAGAATCGCCTCGTTTAATGGTTGGCATGACCGAAGTCATACCAAGTATCTGCTAGTTCCTCTACTAGTTCAGACGCAACTCGGTCGACGGAGCGAACAGGTGCATCTTGGAGGGGTCGATCTTGATCTTGACGGTCTGGCCGATCTTCGGCAGCGCACGCGGGTTCACACGAATCGTGGTGAGCTTGTTCTGGTCGGACATCATCGTGGACGCCTCGGCAGCGGAGCCATCGGTGATGATGGTGCCGTAGATGTAGCCGTCGGAGCCCAGATCCTCGATGTTCTGAACCTTCAGCGAGAAGGCGTTCGGATCGTCCGGGGTGGCCAGGGTGGCATCCTCGGGACGGAAGCCGACGACAATCTTGCCGCCATCCTCAGCGGTCAGCTTGTTGACGGCCTCGGCGGGCAGGTCGACGGTGTCCTCACCGATCTTCGCCTTGCCGTTGACGACCGGGTGAGTGTTGATGTTCATCGACGGGGAGCCGATGAAGCCAGCGACGAAGACGTTGGCCGGGCGATCGTACAGCTCGGTCGGAGCGCCGACCTGCTGCAGGACGCCGAGCTTGATGACGGCGATGCGGTCGCCCATCGTCAGAGCCTCGGTCTGATCGTGGGTCACGTACAGGGTGGTGACGCCGAGCTGACGCTGCAGGGCAGCGATCTGCGTACGGGTCTGCACACGGAGCTTGGCGTCGAGGTTCGACAGCGGCTCATCCATGAGGAAGACCTTCGGCTCACGAACGATTGCACGGCCCATGGCCACGCGCTGACGCTGACCACCGGACAGAGCCTTCGGCTTGCGGTCGAGGTACTCGGTCAGATCCAGGATCTCAGCGGCCTTCTCGACGCGCTTGCGAATCTCTTCCTTCGGGGTGCCGGCGATCTTCAGGGCGAAGCCCATGTTGTCGGCGACGGTCATGTGCGGGTACAGAGCGTAGTTCTGGAAGACCATTGCGATGTCGCGGTCCTTCGGCTGCATCGTGGTGACATCATTGCCACCGATGAGGATGCGGCCCTTGTTGACCTCTTCCAGGCCGGCCAGCATGCGCAGAGTCGTGGACTTACCGCAGCCAGACGGGCCAACGAGCACCAGGAACTCGCCGTCCTTAATGTCAAGGTTCAAATCATCCACAGAGGGCTTATCGTTGCCCGGGTAGATACGAGTGACGTGGTCGAATACGACTTCTGCCATGATATTCATCCTTTCAGAGGCAGGTACGTGCCTCACGATCCGTTGTAAAGGGATTACTGTGCCTTGATCATCAGTCCCTGCACTGGCAACATCAAACCGCAGCGTTTTTTTCTTCGGTTCATTGAAGACTCTCTTCGTTGAGCCACGTACTACTATACACGTCCGCTGGAACACGTCAACACGCGCGTCTGAAACGCGGACGTAACATCGACGGGCCTTCAACCGGTATCCCGCAGCCGGCATTATCCTTACTCCGGCCTCATCTCAGTCTCCCTCCTCCCATCCATCTCCCGCCTCTCCCCCTCCCCAAGTCCTCTCCTCTTTTTGCGTTCCTAAGTGCGCGCCGAAACGACGACCGTGCGCACATAAGTACGCAAACAGGGCCATTTGCGTCCGTATGTTCGCGCACTTGTCGTTCCGGCGCGAACTTAGGAACGCAACGGCGCTTCCGGCTCAATCGGCATGCTCGAATATCGGGTGCGCCCCAGCACGCGGCACACCGGCCTGCATCAGCTTCATGACGAACGGCGCGCGCTGGACCACTTCGATGTAATTCGTCCGTATCACAACGCTCACTCCGGCCTCTTTCAGATCCTGTTCGCGCTGCCTTTCGTCACGGACCACCTGCCGAACATCCCGGTTCGACGTCATCTCTGGATCGATGTATTTCTGCATACCGTCAAACTCCAGCACGATGATGCGGCCATCTTCCGTATGCCAGATGAAATCGACCCGGCCCGCCTCCTTGCCGGTCACGCGGCTGTAAAACGTATGCTGCAATTGCGGAGGAACAAACCCTTCTTCGATGGATACAGCCCGGCAGAACGACTCTCCTCCGTTCTCGCTGCGAGCATCCGCATAATGCAGCAGACGAAATACCGGCCCACAATCCACTCGCAGACCATCACAGACGGCGACGATCTCCTCGCGGGTCACGAGCCCCCGGCGCAACGCGGAATCGAACATCGACAGCACGTGCTCGAACGGATACAAGAGCGCGCAGTCCACCAAGGTTCTTGCCGGACTGGTCACACGTACCTCGCCGATACATACATTGTCACGCAATGCCCGTTCGTGGGCGATCCGGTCAGCCAACTTGCTCACCTGACTCCAGGTATTCGACCCGTCCTGCGCTGCTCCATCACCGCGAGGCCGGTACAAACGGACCACACGGCAGTCCTCCCGTATATCGGATCTACGCACCGAGATGCGCCGCAGCCGGTGGTACGACCGACGTGACTTGGTGAATCCGTCAGTCGCGATGTACACGTATGGCTCGTCATGCAGCGTCCATGAGTGCTCGAACCCGTAGATGACCGCCGCGCTCAGTCCGGCGAATACGCGCTCGGGATGCCGTCTCGCCATTTCGCGAATGACATGTGACGCTTGCTCAATGGGATTCAGACCATCCCAGTATTCACGCCGCGCGTACACGCTGCGAAATGGCCGCACGACATCGCCGCAACGAGTTCGCCGCAGCATCGCCTGTCGTTCCGCCGGGCTGGACGCGGAACAGCATCGCCCGTCCATTTCCGCCCGGTTCATCAGATCGTCTAGATGCTTGTGCTGTCTCATATGTTGATGATGACAATATGGACCGCCGCTGCGCAAGCGAATCCGGGGTATGTGGTCGAAGGCTAGGCGATTGTGGATAACTCGGCGCGTCGCGGCGGCATCAACGGCTGTGACGACACATTTGCGTTCTTAAGTGCGCGCCGAAACGACAAGTGCGCGAACTTAAGAACGCAAACCGGCCCATTTGCGTTTCTAAGTGCGCACAATCGACGTTCCGGCGCGCACTTAGAAACGCAAACGATATCAGGGGGGGGTAGAGAGAACGGGCACAGGACGGTGAGTAGGATAGGAGGGTATGAGCGATGCGTTGAACTTGGAGCCCGGAGCGTTGGTCGGCGGCTACACGCTGATGTCGCGGCTGGGATCCGGAGCCATGGGATCGGTCTGGCGCGTGCATGATGACGGTGGCGAGGAATACGCGATGAAGATATTGCGCGATTCGCTCGCCGATGACCGTTCGACGGCGTCCGCGCGCGATCAGATCACGGCACGTGAGCGGTTGCGCCGAGAGGCGATGGCGTTGAAGAAAGTCAATCATCCCGGCGTGTGCGGCATCGTGGACATGGAGTTGGATGATTCGCTGGCGTTCATCGTCACCGAGCTGATCGAGGGCAAAAACCTGCGCGACGACGTCGCCGCGAATGGGCCATACGTCGCCGATGACCTGGAACGACTGGCATCCAAGCTGATGGACGCAGTTAGGGCGGTTCATGCAGCGGGCATCGTGCATCGAGACATCAAGCCGACCAATGTGATGGTTTCGGCGACCGGCCCGGTTCTGGTGGATTTCGGCATCGCCATGGGCGAAGGCGAAAGCCATGTGACGCGCACCGGCCTGGTGATGGGAACGCCGGGGTTCATCGCGCCGGAGATTATCGAGGGAACCGAATCCGATGAGATCACGGACTGGTGGTCCGTGTCGTCGGTGCTGGCATTCGCGGCAACCGGGGAGCCCGTTTTCGGCACCAAGCCGATGATGGCGGTGCTGGAACGCGAGGCGTCCGGCAACGCGAACCTCACAGGTCTTCCCGCCACCACCATGACGGCGTTCCGTGCGGCGCTGAACCCGGATCGCAGCAAGCGCTGCACTCCGGAGCAACTGCTGCAGGCGATCACCGTGGACGCGTTCAACCCCGGCGCCTGGCAGCAGTACGACGATGACGCCGCGCAATCCGGTCAGACGGATGTGATGCGCCCTTTTGACCATACCGGTCTGCGCAACCCGCGTCTGTTATGGCGCCCGCATGAGCCGGCCGGATCAGGTGAAAAGCCGACTGCAGCCGTCACCAAGGCAGGAATGCCAAGGCAAACCGCGATGCCCGGCGTTCGGCCCGCTTTGCAGCGGATCATCGGACAATCGGCGCCCTCACCGTATGCGACGGTTCCGCCGATTCCGAGGCTCCCAAACGCCAGCCAAGCCGCTGACGCTGCACCCGCCAGTCTTCGACGGCTACCATCAATCGGGACAGGAGCAGATGCCGGAACCTCGGACGGAACCGTACCGCTCCGGGGAGCACCGCTACCGGGAAATATCGCGTCTTCTCAGGCACCCGGCAACGACCAGACGGCGCCGATGTCCCGCCTCACCCCACCTATGCCGCCGACCATGCCGGTCGGCACCGAAGCGACCGAATCGTTGCGCCCACAGCCGACATCGGTTCTGCCCACCTCCACCATGCCATTCGATTCCACGGTCAGCGTCGGACGAACCATGCCCATGCAACCGCAGCCGACGACGGCCCTACCCACGGACGATGCGGACATGACCGGAGCAACGGCCGTAATCGAGCCGTCATCATCCGCCGACACCGCGGCAACCCTAGCGATGGATGATCCAGTGTGGTCGGGGCGCCAGCAGATCCCCACCATGACCATGCCGCCGCTGAGCCCCCAGCAGATCTTCGCCGACCCTGATGAAGCAACGCCGACGACCGCAATGCAACCCGCACAGCCCACACAGCTCCAGCCAGCCGCGCAATTCCAGCCGTCCATGCAAGCCATGCCGACAGCGCAGGCCATGCCGCCGATGGCCATGAACCCGGCAGACATCAAGCGCCAGACCTATCTGCGTCAAGGCACGCCGCTGCTTGCCGCATGGGCAGCGCCCATAGCCGCAATGGCCGCGAGCATGCCGTTGGCGGCAATGGTCGCAGCCACGTTGCTGTGCTGGCTGCTGCTGACGGTAGGCTATTCGACAGACGCCCAGCTGCAACGCGAATACAGACGCGGCGGCACACACAGCGCCGGCGACACCGCGATGCGCATCATCACGCTGCCATGGCACGCCCTCAGGGGGTTGCCTGCGGCAATAGGGCGCGGTCTGCTCGCCGTCGCGACGCTGGCGCTGGGATCCACCCTCGCGACGCTGATCTTCAGTCTGCCGGTCGTAAACACGCGGTTCGCCATAGGCGGCATCACCATTGTGGTACCCATCATCGCCGCCTCCCCCGTGTCCCCGTCGGGTCTGGCTCTGGCCATCTGCGCGGCGATCAGCTGGATCATCGGTATGCTGGCGCCCGCACCGACCATGCTGCGACTTGGCACCGGCACCCTGCTCGGTCTCAACCGGCCCGCGGGCTCCAGCGGCGCAGGCATGCTCCCCGAATCGTCCGACAACGAAACCACTCCCGCGATATCCACCCAACATTCCGGGCGTGAATTCGCCGTATGGATCGCATGGGCGGTGATTACACTCTCAGCGTGCACGCTGCTCGGTCTCGGACAGGGCATCAACTGGTGGCCGCTGCCCTCCAACGTCGCATAACATCCCCATCCCAGCTGCATGCCGAGCGACGGCAATGCCCGGTTTGTAGCCATTGTCACGTTCCATCATGCGGCAAACGGCGCAACCCGCCGCCGGAAAAGCGAACCCTTCTACTACTATGGGCAACAAACCGGCAGGAAAGGGATAACTGTGGCACAAAAGAATCAGAACGCGAAGCGCAACACCAGGGCAAGCCGTCGCGCCGCCGAAGAGAAGGCGGCGCAGGAGAAGGCGGAGCAAGCGGCCAAGGAGCGCAAGCAGCAAACCATCATCGGCGCGGTGGTCGTCGCCATCATCGTCGTGCTGGTGGCAATCGCCGGCTTCGCCATCTATGGAGCCATTCACAAGAACGACGTGGCGAAGAGCACCACCGAGGAGCAGGCATACCAGCAGCTGCAAAAGGTCGAGACCAAGCCATCGGCGGCCGACGACAAGGGCGGCATCCTCATCTCCAGCGAAGGCTATGGCAAGAAGGTGTCCGGCGCCCCCACCGTCGCCGTGTACATGGATCCGCTGTGCCCCGGCTGCGGCGAGTTCAACCGCCAGACCGATCCCACGCTGATCTCGCTGGTGGACGCGGGCCAGATCAACCTGGAGATCCACCCGATGTCGTTCATGGACGAATACTCGACCGACGAATATTCCAGCCGCGCCACCGGCGCCATCCTGTACATCGCCAGCAATGACGACAACCCCGATCACCTGCTCAAGTTCATCTCGAACATCTACGCCGAGGACTTCCAGCCCGGTGAGGCCAGCGAATACAAGTCGGTCAAGAACAAGGCGCTCAAGCAGCAGGCGATTGACGCCGGCGTACCGCAGTCCGTGGCCGACAAGGCGTTCAACGGCGAATACAGGAAATGGATGGATGCCATCAACCTGTACACCCCGAAGCGCCCCGAACTGTGGCAGGTGTCCGGTTCGAACAAGGGTGTCATGAGCACGCCGACCATCACCATCAACGGCAATTACTGGGATCGCAACCAGCTGTCACTCGCCGGCATGAACAACAAGACCGGCATCATCGCGTCGCTGGGCCTGAAGGAAGACGAAGTCGGCCAGAAGGGCACGATGCCGTCGATCGGCGAATCGGGCAAGCCGATCTCGCTGACGACCGGCGAATGACGAATGACCCGTCATGCCCCCGCAAATGAACGATGACACTCCCGTAGACCCGTGTCGCGCTGTGATCTTCGACCCCGGCCGAAGGAGCCGCAACACGGGTTTGCGACATTCTGAATTGACCAGCGCGGTGAAACTGGTAAGCTAGTCAATCGTTCGATGGCACCTTTCCGCATTGTGCGAATGGGGTCCGCCTCCTTAGCTCAGATGGCCAGAGCGGCCGCCTTGTAAGCGGCAGGTCGTCGGTTCGATCCCGACAGGAGGCTCGCGGCACAGCATACCGCGTGTCATGTGCGATGCACGGTCGACATGTAGTAAGCTGTGTTTACATATAGTCTTACCTTGTGTAAGTGCCAGAAGCCTTCCCCCAACTTATGGCTTCTGGAAGGCAGAGCGTCCCCCAATTAGCTCTGCCCACAGGGGGGCGGGACAATCCCCTTCTCTCCCGCCCCCTTCTTCTTTATTTTGATATATATGGCCACCCCAGTAGCTCTGCGGCAGTCCTTCGGGCAGGGCAAAAAAGTACCAAATGTGGGAGTATGGGTGACGGTCGTGCGATGCCCAGCGAAGCATCATCGTGATTGGTTACAATGCTAGCCGTAGCTCATGGAAGGATGACATATGGCCAGGCGGTGGACACCACGACGTTTTGTTCGATTGCGTCGCATTCGGGTGGCGATCTGCGCCGTCGCCGTGGCTCTTGCCTCAACGGTCGCATTCGGCGTCGCCGCACGCAAGACCATCGCACTCAGCATCAACGGCGACACCCAGACCGTCACCACGTATGCCATGAGCGTGACGCGCCTGCTTGAAGAGCGGGGCGTCGACGTCAAATCCCATGATCTGGTGCAATCCACCAGCGGCGACATCCTCAGCAATCATGACGTGGTCACGGTCAGCAGCGCATATCAGACGACCATCAGCATCGACGGACAGCGCGTGCCGTTCTGGACCGTGGCGACCAGCGCCTCCCAGCTGCTCGGGTTTTTCCAGCAGAACGAGAACGAGGCCGCGAAAGTCACCGTGGACATCGACAACATCTACAGCCAGCTCACCGGCGGCCTCGTCATCAACGAGTCCGGTCCAGTGACGGTCATCGCTGACGGCAAAACGTCGGTCGCGCCGAATGGCAAGCTTCCCGCCGCGTCGATTCTCGATTCCAAAGGCATCAGCCTCAACAAGGAAGACCGCGTCAGTGTCGAGAAGGACGGAGACAAGACCGTGCTGCGCGTTCAGCGCGTCACCCACGGGCAGGAGACGACGACCGTCGCCATTCCCCATGGTTCGCAGACGATTGTTGATAAGTCGTTGAAGCCAGGAACATCCGTGGTCCGCCAACAGGGGGAAGACGGCGAGAAGAAGCAGGTCTATAACGTCACGTATGTCGATGGCATCGCAGAGACTCGAACGCTGATTTCGGAGACGACCACCAAAATCTCCCTCGACACCATCGTCGCCGTAGGCCCGGAGAAGGCCGCCGAACCTTCCGACACCAGCAAGGGGCAAGCCGATAAAGGCAGCGACAACGCCGGCAAGTCGGGCAACAAGTCGAATACCGGCAAGTCGGATGGCAACTCCTCGAACGGCAGCACGTCCGGCGCAAACAAGTCGGATGATACGTCGAACAATGACAAAAACAACGACAAGAACAACGGGAATTCGGGCAACAACGGCAATTCCGGGAACTCAGGGAACTCAGGCAATAGCGGCAACTCCGGCAACAACGGCAACTCCGGAAACTCGGGAAACTCCGGCAACTCCGGCAACTCCGGCAACAACGGCGGCAACGGCAACTCCGGCAACTCCAGCAGCAGCTCGCAGGGACGCCTATGGCACCCGACCGCCGCGCAGGCCAAAGCCTACGCATCCGGCGCGGCCGCACAGCGCGGCTGGACCAGCTACGACTGGACATGCCTCGACAAGCTGTGGACCCGCGAATCCAGATGGCTGTGGTACGCCGAGAACGCGAAGACCGGCGCCTACGGAATCCCGCAGTCGCTGCCTGCGAGCAAAATGGCCGAGTTCGGCGCAAATTACCGTGACGACGGCGCTGTGCAGATCGACTGGGGGCTGGCGTATATCGCCCGACGGTATGGCAGCCCGTCCAAGGCATGGGAACGCTCCGAGCAAATCGGCTGGTACTGATAGCGAGCGTTATGACTGACATGAATCCATCCCCTGCACCTTCCGGAGCATCCGCAGCCGCCGAGAAACCCGCAGTCGCCGGGCGACTGCTCGGCGCGGCCGACATCCGTCACATAGCAGCCGAAGCCGGCATCAGCCCGACCAAGAAATTCGGCCAGAACTTCGTCATCGATCCCGGAACAGTGCGCCGCATCGTGCGCGAGGCCGCGGTCACCGCCGATACGCGGGTGCTGGAAGTCGGCCCCGGATTGGGGTCGCTGACACTGGCCATCCTGGAAACCGGCGCCACGATGACCGCGGTCGAGATCGACCCGCCGGTCGCGCAACGGCTGCCGCATACCATCGACACATACATGCCGGATGCGAGGAACCGCCTCACGGTCATCAACAAGGACGCGCTGGCCCTCACGTCGGCGGACCTCCCCGAGTTCAGCGGCGACGAACCGTTCACCCTGGTGGCGAACCTTCCGTACAATGTGGCCACGCCGATCATCCTGACGCTGCTGGAACGCTTCGACATGCTGACGTCCTTCGTGGTGATGGTGCAGAAAGAAGTCGCGGACCGTCTGACCGCCACTCCCGGCTCGAAGATTTACGGCGCGCCCAGCGTGAAGCTGGCGTGGTACGGCTCGGCGGAACGCGTGGGCAACATCGGGCGTCACGTATTCTGGCCAGCGCCGAACGTGGATTCGGCCCTGGCCGGGTTCACCCGTGTCCAGTCGCATGCGGGCCCGCGCGACCCCCAGTTGCGCCAGCTGACGTTCCAGTTGGTCGACGCGGCCTTCAGCCAGCGTCGCAAAACGCTGCATGCCGCACTCAAGCGCATGGTGCCCGATGAAGTGTTCCACACGGCGGGCATCGACCCGACACGCCGCGGCGAGACGCTGACCATCGACGAATTCGCCGCTCTGGCGACGGCGCTGAGGCAATCGCAGCATGAACAGGGGCAGGCATCATCATGAGCGCCACAGCAATGGACAATGTACGGTCAGCGACACCGGGTCAGGTGCGGTGTTCGCCAAGCGTCCCCGCGCATTGGCCCATCCGCCGTCATGTAGCAGCCGCGGAAACGACACCAGCCGGGCCGCTGCACTCGGTGGAGGTCACGGTTCCCGCGAAAACCAATCTGACGTTGCACGTAGGGCCCGCCCATGAGGAATGGGGCGGCCGGCACGCGCTGGACACGATATATTGCGCCATCGGCGTCAACGACGTGGTGACGGCGACCGCCAAGACCCCCGGCAGCGGGTTCTCGCTCGAACTGAGCGGCGAGCATCTGGGTGATCTGGCATCGAGCGGCAGCGACATGCGCCGCAACCATGCGGTGCTTGCGTTGTTCGCGATCGCCAGGGCCGCGGGGCGGGAGCCGGACGTGGCGCTGCATGTGGACAAGCACATTCCCGTCGGTGCCGGATTGGGCGGCGGATCCGCCGACGCGGCGGCGACATTGCTCGCCGTGAACACCCTGTGGGGACTGCACTGGCCGATTGAACGGCTGCGTGATATCGCCGCCACGCTCGGCGCCGATATGCCCTTCTGCCTGGAGGGCGGATATGCGCATGGCACCGGTTTCGGCGAGCGGATCATCCCGCTGGAGGATGATTCATCGTGCGTTCAGACGCTGCGAGACCGCGGATTCGCCGGCCAATTGCTGGTGGGAGCGTACCATGCGCAATTGAGCACGCCGAATGTCTACTCGACCTTCGACAAGATGGGCGCGGGAGACGGCGACGACAACCATCTGCAGCGCGCCGCGGTCACCTTGCACCCCCGCAGCGGCGAAGCCATCGAAGCCGCCCTGGCCGCCGGGGCATCCCGGTCATTCGTTTCCGGCTCCGGCCCATCGGTCATCGCGTTCGTAACGGACGATGCCGTCGCCCGCCGCGTTCGCACCGCATGGGAGCAATCCGCCACGGTGGATCGCATCATCGCTGCACAGGCGCCGGCGAGACCGGTCATAACCGTCCTGCCATCCCTGTCTTATCGCGTCAGACAGTGACGCTAATCTGTGTACCAGTCTCGTAAGAAAAGGACGGACCCATGACTCAGCCTTATGACGAACGCGCGGAACGCAAGCGTTACATTCGCCGCCGCCAGCAGATCGTATTCTCCTGTGTCGGCGCGGTGCTTGCCGTCGCCCTGGTCGTGTCGGCGCTGTTCTATTTCCATGTCGGGGGTCTGGGCATAACGGCCACGTCCGCAGTCAAGCCGAATTACGGCGTGCGCGTGCCCTGCTCGACCAAGGACGCCAACGGCAAGAACCAGACATATTCCAACTATGCGAACGTCAAGGTGCGCGTGCTGAACGGCACCAAATTCGTCGGTTTCGCGAAGGCCGTCAGCACCGCGCTGTCGAACCGCCAGTTCAAGGTCACCGGCTGGGACAATTACAAGGGCAAGAAGGTCGAGCGCACCACAATCTATTTCGGCAAGAACGCCATCAACGAGGCGTACACGCTGAACACGAACTTCACGGACGCGGTGATGGTGATGGATGACCGCGACGACAAGCTGATTGACGTGGTGCTCGGTGCCTCGTTCAACGATCTGGCCAACAAGGACAGCCTGCCGAGCGGCGACACCGCCATCGAAAACTTCGAGGGATGCGTGCCCGTCCAGTCAATGGGCACCTTGCCCAAGGCCCTCGATCATGAAAAGGTGGAATGACGGCCAGCATCGTCATGACGGCCTGAAACCCCCGATATTCGGCGGCTGCCTGCCTTACGCGGACAGCCGCCGAACCGTTTCTTGGGCGCGTTTACAGCGACGCGTGCCACCGCTTGAGCTCGGCCACCGCGGTGTCATGGTCGACCGGACCGTTATCGAGCCGGTATTCCAGCATATGCTTGTATGCGCGGCCGACCTCCGGGCCGGGAGCGATGCCGAGGATGGTCATGATCTCATTGCCGTCGATATCCGGCCGGATGGCGTCGAAGTCCTCTTTCTCCTTGAGATCGCGCACGCGCTGCTCCATCTCGTCCATGGCGGACGAGAACACCATCGCCTTGCGACGGTTCTGAGTGGTCGCATCGGCGCGGGTCAGCCGGTTCAGCCGCTCATACAGCGGACCGGCGTCCTTGACGTAGCGTCGCACGGCGGAATCGGTCCACGGTTCTTCGACATACCCGTGGAACCGCAGATGCAGGTTCACTAACTCGCTGACATCCTCGACGAGATGATGGTCGAACCGCAGCGCCTTGAGCCGTTTGCGCGTCATTTTCGCGCCGACCGCATCATGATGATGGAAGCTGACCTTGCCGCCGGGCTCGAACCGGCGTGTTTTCGGCTTGCCGATGTCATGGGTCAGCGCGGCCAGGCGAAGCGTCAGGTCGGGAGCGGGCACGGGGCCTTCCGGCCCGGTCTCCAGCGCTATGGCGCGATCGAGCACAATCATCGTGTGCTCGAACACGTCCTTGTGGCGGTGGTGCTCATCGATTTCCAGCTGCAGGGCGGGAATTTCCGGGAATACGATATCGGCGAGACCTGATTCGACCAGCGCTTCGACACCCGCCCTCGGACGATCGGACAGCAGCAGCTTCGTGAGCTCGTCACGCACCCGTTCAGCGGATACGATGTCGATGCGATCGGTCATGTCGCTGATGGCGGCAGCCGTGTCGGGGGCGATGCTGAACCCGAGCTGTGCGACGAAACGCACGGCACGCATCATGCGCAGCGGGTCGTCGTCGAAGGACTGATACGGATCCACCGGCGTGCGTAATACGCCTTTAGCCAAATCGCTGGCGCCGCCGAACGGGTCCACGAACTCCAGCTGCGGCACGCGCAGTGCCATGGCGTTCACGGTGAAATCACGGCGGGACAGATCGCCTTCGAGCGAATCGCCGTAGCTGACTTCGGGCTTGCGGGATTCGGGATCGTACGTGTCGGACCGGTACGTAGTGATCTCCACCTTGACTTCGGTGCCGTCCTCGCGCCGGCGCATCGCACCCAAAGTGCCGAATTTGCGGCCCATATCCCAGAAACCGTCACGTCCCCAATGACGCAGGATCGGCTCGAACTCGTCGGGATGGGCCGAAGTGCAGAAATCGAGGTCGTGGGAACGCCGGTGCAGCAACAGGTCACGCACGGGGCCGCCCACCAACGCCAGCTCGTACCCGCGAGCCGCGAACAGGTGTCCAAGTTCAATGGCTTCCGGCCAAACTTCGAAATTCACACGAGGCCTTTCCATAAAGTATTACCGCTTTTATGCGTATTCAAGCATACCGTTACCCCACCTGCACACGGTATTGAGTAAGGTGGAAGTCATGATTACGCCCGCAGACCTCGCGCGCATGCTTGCGCATGCTGCGGGCGACCATACCCAAAATCCGCTCGAACCCGATACGTTGCTCTATACGTCCGAGGCTCCGCGCACGCCGAAAACCGTTGTCAGGCCACCGGAACCACGCTTCCCCACACCTGCGATGATGCCGCAGCGACGGGCGGGCGACGGGCCGACCACATTCGCGTCGCTGGACGCTCAGGAGCTCCCGGTGGTGCGCGAATACTCGGCCGGCGGCCTGGTGTTCGACGAGCGCGGCCGGGTGGCCATCATCGCGCGACACTCCCGCAACGGCCATCTCGAATGGTGCCTTCCCAAGGGCCATATCGAAAAGGGCGAGACGCCGCAGCAGACCGCCGTGCGCGAGGTGCACGAGGAGACCGGCATTCTGGGTGAGGTGGTCGAGTCCATTGCCACCATCGACTATTGGTTCACCGGTACCAGCCAGCGCGTGCATAAGCTCGTGCATCATTTCGCGCTGCGCCAGATCGGTGGCGACCTGACGGTGGAGGGCGATCCGGATCATGAAGCCGAAGACGCCATCTGGGTGGATTTCGATGATTTGGATGACGTTCTCAGCTATCCTAATGAACGCAAGATCGCTTGGCTCTACGCAAGGAAAATGAAGCAGGGATGATCGCGAACAGCCCCGAGCACGGTCAGGCCGTGCCATCGTTATCTCACCGAACGACACGCCTATGGCGCTTCTTTACCATCATGTTGCTGACATGCGCGATGCTGTTCGCAGGCCGCATGGTACCGGCCCCGGCACATATGGCGATGGCGGATGACGAGACGGACACGGCCACGCAGACGACCGCCTTGTCGATCACCGAATCGACGCCCGTGGTCACCGACACATCCGGCTACCACATCACCATCAGCATCTCCAATCCCACGTATGCCGCGACGTCACCGGGCCTGGTGACCGTGGCCTACAACCCGTCATATACGTTCGTATCGCGCACTGACATCCAGCATTGGGCGACCGGGGACGTATCGATTCCGGTGCGCACCGTTCTCGGCACGGCCACGGTGCCGTCCATCGCGGCGAACAAGAAGGTTTCCGTGAAGATCGACGCGGCGGCCGACAGCGATGCGTTGAAGGCGTTGCAGATGTGGGGGCCGAAACCGCTGCTGGTCACCTATCAGGCGACCCAGGCGACCGATTCTCAATCCACGGGCTCTTCTGACGGGTCATCCGGGTCGGACCGTACCGTCGATCCGAACGCCAAGCCGATTCGCCTGCACAGCTTCCTGACCAGATCATCCCAGGGATTGCGCAACGCACAGACCCCGCCGATGGCCATCACCATGGTCATGCCGTTGATGAACACCGGCCAGCAGGCCGACAAGAACGCCATCGACCAGCTGGTGGTGCATGACAACGGCGATGGATCCGACACAAAATCTACACAATCAGGTGGCGGCGGCACGGATGGCGGCACAGACGACGGCTCCGGCAACAATACCGACGACTCCGAAGACACCGCGGCGACGCAATCAGCAGTGCTCACCCCGCGCGACAATGATGCACTCGCCGCCAAACTCTCCCTCATCGGCAAGCACAGCGATTTGCAGACCATAGCCGATCCGACGGCATTGGCTTCCGACACCGGGCAACGCATCGATGCCGTCATGCAGCCGGCCGGATTCGACATCACCGCCTATGCCGCGATCAACAACGTCCGGTCGTACGAACAGGCCGGCGTCGGCACCGGCGCATGGAACGCACGATCCGCACTGGCCGCGGCACCGGCATCATCCAATTCCCTGCCCATCGCCTGGCAAGGCAAGGGCGATTGGACCCGGCAGGCGCTCTCCACGGCCAGGAAGCAGGGATACCAGTACGTCATCGCCGGTCACGACTTCGACTCCAGCACCACGGCCACCGTGCACACAGGCACATACACAATCCCCACCTCGGCCGGCGACATCACGGTGCTGAGCGAGCAGAAGGAACTCGGCGACCTCGTCAAAGGCAAGCCCACCAGCAGTGATGCGGACGGCGAGACCAGTAACGCGGGACGCATCGCGCGGTTCGTCGCGCAGAGCGCCTTCTATCAGATGGAGCAGCCGTATGCGGCGATGAACCGCAACCTGCTGGTCTGCTTCGGCACTAATATGTCGGCGGCGTTCATCGACACGCTGATGACCGCGGTCGAACAGTCCTCATGGCTGCAACTCACCGACCTGAATGATCTCATTGACGCAGACGCCTATCGGACCGGCGACAAGGCGCTGCAAATCGTCCCCCAAGACAGTCATTTAAGCGAGCGGAACACCCGATCGGTCACGTCCGCGCTGGAATCGCTGGCCGAAAGCCGCAACGACATCAACCGCTTCGCCACGTCGGTCCTCACCGACCATAAGGCATCCGCGTCCTGGATCCGCAAGATCAAGGCCGCACAGAGCACGCTGGCACTGCATGCGCTCTCGTCCGCGCCGCGCAACATCGACAGTCTGGTCGACGGCGCCAAACGGCTCGGCGGAGGCATGTTCGGCGGCGTATCCATCACGCCGACCGACTCCATCACCGTCGTCAGCGAAACGGCCAAAATGCCCGTCACCGTCAGGAACAACCATCCGTATCCGGTACGGGTGAAGGTCTCATCCCTCACCGACTCCATGGAAATCGTCACATCGCGATTCACTGAGGTCACCATACCGGCGAACAGCGAGGCGCAGGTCACGTTCGCCATCCGCGTCGCCACTTCCGGCCACGCCACAGCCCACATCACATTGCTGGACCGCAACGGCGACACGTTCGGTTCCGCGCAGAACACCGACATCACCAGCGTGCTGCGCATCAGCGACATGACCGGATTCATCATCATCGGCTTCTCGCTGCTGCTCGGCCTGGTCGGCCTCTGGCGCCAATTCCATCGAAAGAAGGACCCCGACGAATGAGCACCACGGTAGGACGCAATTCGCTGATCATGGCGTGCGGCACGGCCGCGTCACGTGTGACCGGCCAGATCCGCACCATCTTCCTCGTCGGCGCGCTCGGTACCACCGGTATCGCAGCCAACGCGTATCAGGCCGGCGCGCAGATACCGCAGGTGATCTTCAACCTGCTGTCCACCGGCGTGTTCAACGCGGTGCTCGTGCCGCAGATCGTGCGCACGCTCAAGCAGAAGGACGCGGATGAGCGACTCAGCAAGCTCATCACCTTGTCCATCGCGCTGCTGCTGGCCATCACACTGCTGATGGCGTCCGGCACGCCGCTGCTGACGATGCTGTATCTCGACTCCAGCTGGACGCCCGCGCAAAGGGCGCTGGCGAACGCCTTCACGCTGTGGTGTATGCCCCAGATCCTGTTTTACGGCCTGTATACCGTATTGGGGCAGATCCTCGCCGCAAAGGGGCGTTTCGCGACGTATGCGTGGAGCTCCGTAGGCGCCAACGTCATCAGCTGCATCGGTTTCGGCGCGTTCATCATGCTGTTCGGCAACGCGGGACGGCAGCCGATGTCGTTCTGGACATCCGGCAAGATAGCCCTGACCGCGGGCGCCTGGACGGCCGGCGTGGCGTTCCAGGCCCTGGTGCTGTTCATTCCTTTGCTGCGTTGCGGCATCCACTACCGGCCTCGCTGGGGACTGCATGGGCTGGGGTTGCGTTCCATGGGCCAGGTGGCGGTGTGGAGCATCGCCATGGTGCTGCTCAACCAGCTGATGGGCATCGTCAATTCGCGTGTTAATACCGGCGCCCCGACCGCCGGCGGCGATTTGTACGGCATCGCGGGCAACGCGAGCTATCAGTACGCGTACACGATATACGTTCTTCCCTATTCGATCATCGCCGTGTCCATCACGACCGCGGTGTTCCCGCGCATGTCCCGCGCGATCAGCGAGCATCGTATCGGGGATGCCCGCGCCGACCTCAGCTCATCCCTGCGATCCACCGGTCTTGCGATGTTCTTCTTCACCGCGGTCATGATTGCCATGCCGGTGCCGCTGGTGAAGGCGCTGATTCCGTCCACGAATGTGCATGGGGCGATTCTGATATCCGGGCCTCTGATCGGCCTGCTGGTGGGATTGGTGCCCACCAGTGCGTTCCTGCTGGTGCAGCGCGCCTTCTACGCGTATGAGGACGGCCGCAGCCCGTTCCTGTTCGCGGCGGCCGACAACGCCGTGCAGTTGCTGCTTCTGCTGACCTCGCTGCGTTTCGCGCCACCGAAATATTGGACGCTCATGGTGGCTCTGTCGCTGAGCCTGTCATATATCATCACGTTCCCATGGGTGTTCTGGCTGTTGCGCAGACGATTCGGTGGGCGGATCGACGGCAAGCGCATCATCATCATGCATGTCAAGGCCCTGATTGCCGGTGCGGCGGCATGCGCGTGCGGACTATTCCTCAACCCGCTGGCCACGCGTTTGGTCGGCGCGAAGGTTTCCAGCGTCAACGGACATATGAGCTGGTGGCAATCCATCGTCATATGCGCGATTCTGACGATTGTGGTGACGGCCGTGTATGCCGGGCTGCTATGGCTGATGCGCGTGGAGGAGTTCTCCAGCCTGATCGTCACCATGAAGGCACGGCTGTTGCGTAGGACTTCCACTGCGACATCGGTATCGACACCGGCTGAGTCGGAAACCGAGGAAGCTCAGGCACAAAACGCGGAGGTCGAAGAGGGCACTACGGCAATTGCGGAGAATGATAATCATTACGATAATTATTCGCTGGGTGACGATGGAACCTCGGAGAATGACGGTTCCGCGGAACGGGCCGCTGAAACTGTGACCGATCTCGAACGGCCGGTTCAGAACCAGCCGGTTCAGGACCAACCCAGGGGGATTCCGTCCGACAACCTTCCGCCCAGCTTCGCGCCGACGGTCAACCGTAAGGGCCAACGCCCGTCCATCAAGTCCGTCGTACTGCCGAACGTCGCGGCAAACGCAGCCGGTGCAGCGGCAGGGATCCCCGGCGGGCCAAACCCCCCCCCGCCGTTATCCGGAAGTGGCCATCCTCATCCCCGACACCATGGGACGCGCCTGCGGAGGACTCTGCGCATCTTGTCAGCGTATGTACGACTTTCAAAGCAAACGGCTCAATTTTGAGTTTGACACCCTGCGTCCCAAGGAAACATGGGAAAAGAAGCTGCGTCGGCTGATGGCCTATTTTGAGGAAGACACGCAACTGCGGGACATTCTCATCACCGGCGGTGACGCACTGATGAGCCAAAACAAGACGCTGGGCAACATATTAGACGCCGTCTACCGCATGGCAGTCCGCAAGCGGAAAGCCAATCAGGAACGGCCCGAAGGAGAAAAGTATGCAGAGCTGCAACGTGTACGCCTCGGCTCACGCCTCCCCGCCTACCTGCCCATGCGCATCAATGACGGGCTGGTGGAGATTCTAAGGGAATTCAAGGAAAAGGCGTCTACCATCGGCATCCACCAGTTCATTATCCAGACACATTTCCAAACCCCGCTCGAAGTCACTCCGGAAGCTGCCGAAGGAATACGCAAACTGCTGGCGGCAGGCTGGCTCATTGACAACCAACTGGTATACAACGTAGCTGCATCCCGCCGGGGGCATACTACCCGCCTGCGGCAAGTGCTCAATCAGTTGGGAGTGGTTTGCTACTACACCTTCTCCGTGAAAGGTTTTGAAGAAAACAATGCCGTGTTTACCCCCAACAGCCGTTCCGTACAAGAGCAACGGGAAGAAAAGCGCTTCGGGAAGCTGACCAAGGAAGATGCCCATAATCTGTCCGTACTGCTTGGAACCGTCCATGACCCGGCAGCCTGCATCCGGCGTTTCCTGAAAACGCACCACCTGCCTTTCCTCGCCACCGACCGCAATGTGCTCAACCTGCCCGCCATCGGCAAGAGCATGACTTTCAACATGGTAGGCATCACCCCCGAGGGCAAGCGTATCTTGCGGTTCGACCACGACAATACTCGCCGCCACAGCCCGATAATAGACCGCTTGGGGCAAATATATATCGTAGAGAACAAGTCCATAGCCTCCTACCTCCGCCAACTGCAGGCCATGGGAGAAGACGCCGAAGAATATGCCACCATCTGGAACTATACGGAAGGCAAGACAGAATCCCGGTTCAGCCTCTACGAATATCCTGATTTCCCCTTCCAAATCACCGACAGAATGAGCAATCAGGACATTGCAGGATAGCATATCCAAGATATATTCCGTACTTTTGCAGGCAGAACAATGAAATTGGAAAGTATGGAAATAGAACAACACCCTTTAGAACCCTTCCTTCCCGGCAACGCCCGTCTGCTGATGCTGGGAAGCTTTCCGCCACAAAGGAAACGGTGGTCGATGGATTTTTACTATCCGAACCTGAATAATGATATGTGGCGCATTGTCGGACTTTT
>OGPW01000346.1_pt1 | contig 37751 bp, 27 predicted proteins | sample 1553061 | NCBI WGS metagenome assembly OGPW01 (sample SAMEA2580292, study PRJEB22360) | human gut metagenome | biome: human gut; feature: human-associated habitat; material: faeces | place: Denmark | collected 2008/2010
TTTTATCATCGCCTCCTTTGCGTCATGTAATTTTAGGTTGTTTCATAATTGTATGTTTTAATTGGTTTATTCGTTTGATTACTATGTAAATATAGTGAAAATTGGCGAGTAAATCAAGTGTATATAAAAAGGACAAACTTGTGCAGGGGGTCTAAAGATTAACCCTTTTGCACAAGTCTGTCCTTTGTTAAGAAATCATTTTACAACTTCGGTTAATCGTTTAAAGTCAATCGGTAATTCCAATCCTGTATTAATTCTAATGAAGTCTTGTAATTCACTCAACACCATAATAGATTTGCTAATTTTCATTGTTGCGGTTGCAAGTGTAAAAATAAGGTTGCAAATCTGTTTTAAAGGTGATAAATCAAAAAGAACCTCTCCAGAAATCATTAAACTTTCATTCTGTATTGACCAATTAAAGCGATTTTTATGTTCATGATCTTGAGTAAATCCACACGCCAGTAAAATGTCTGCATCCAGCATGATATTTGGAGCCTGAACACAAATATTATTCATTGTATGATTTTCTATGTCAACAATATCGTAACAATTATCCTGTGTAACTTTTACAACTTTACCATTGTGCTTAATATAATCTCCAGTCATCATATCATTTAAACAATAATTAGTCTAACGCTGAAATATTTGAAAATAGCCCCCATCCATCGGCTTTTTTATATGCTTCCACGCTTTCTGCGGGGACTTTAAGAATCGCCCAATTGGTGCAATCATCATATCTACCAAATCTAGCTTCAGGTGGCGTTATAGTTCCTATTTCAAATAATCGTAAATTTGAACAATTGCTAAAAACACACTCTTCAATTTTTTTTACTTGTGTACAAGCAGACATATTTACTAGTTCCAAAGCTTCACAGCCATTAAAAGCATCTATTTCGATTATTTCCAAACTTGCAGGCATTTCAATGGATGTAAGCGAGAAGCAGTCAATGAACGCTGATGACTTGATCGTTTTGAGTTGTGATCCCTGTTCAAAAGTCACATTTGCCAAAGCTTCACAGCCTGCAAATGCACCTGCTTCGATTGTGACCAGTGTACTTGGTAGAGTTATATTCTGTAATTTTGTTGCGTTAGCAAAACAATCTTCAAAAAGATTTGTTATATTTTTAACACCCTTTAAATCAATGGTTTTTAGGCTTCTAAAAGTCATTTCGTGGAGTGTGTTAAAATCGTTCTTATTTAACACGCCTGTTATTGTCAAAGAAGTAGCTTCTGATAAATTTTGTTGTAGTAATAACTCTTTTAATGTTCCGCCCTGAGCTACATGGAGCGTTTCAGGTGAAGGGTCGTCCTTTTTTCCATCGTCATCTTTGGAACAAGAATTCAAAGAGAATACAGCGATGACTGCCCATGCCAATAAAAGAAACTTTTTCATAGTAAGATTAATTCAGTTAGTCTTACTATCCGCACCTCGATAGTGGATTATTTAAAAAAGAAAGCGTGGTGCTGAAAGCTCATTTTAGTCGGTGAGGTCGTAGGAAACCTTGTAGATAAAATAAGCAACAGCCCCACGCCATGTATGGATATGACGCAAGGATAAGTCCGCTTATTCTCTCTACTTGATTAGAATTTCCTACGTTCCACCAACGAGAATAAACTTACACTTTCCGTGTAATTCAATATGTTCTGCAAATGTAGGAACAAATTTGGAAAGTGCAACAAACCAATCCTTTTTGGGACTGTTGCTTTAACAAGTTTGGGAGTAAAGTTTCAGAAAATCAACGTTGAGACCCAATAAAGTTGTAAGTAGGTTGGGAAATTCTGCATTTTTGAGAATAAAACCAGCCTTTTTGATGGAATAGAGGCTTTGATCCTACCCCTAATTCCGATTCTCTAAAAGCAGTCGGTATCAAATAAACAATCGGGACATTGCAGATAAGAAAGACTGTGTAATTCTTTCATTATCAAACAATATCCCGATTATTATATAGAGACAGTCCCGTTATTCTCCGCAAATGGATTGTATAGCGCTGTCAAGATAGATGGCCTGTCCGCTTGTCAACCGTCCCCACCAATGGCAATCGTAGGCTTCAAGGATGATTTCTCCCTGTCCTTTCAGTTTCCTTGCCAAATAAGGTGTCACCAACCACCATTCCAACACTTCTTCATCCACGAAAGGATAGATATATTCTTCGGGCAATAGACCTGCCTTTAGCATACCGTCTATCAGCATCTCCTGTTCCCATAAAACGTGGTTGTGAACTAACTTTTTTGCTTGCTCAAAGTGTTCTCCCATAGCTATCGAGTTTTTAATTAGCTAAGGGGAGGGGGCTTTAGTCCAATGTATCCGTATGTTCGGGGTATTATCATTGATAGGTCGTACATATATGCGTGTTATATCCTTCAATATAGTTGTCAATGATTGATCTTGGTCTATTGACATCCTCTTATTTAATCCGTATATTTGGAATAACAAGTAATACCGAAATCCGATGAGACATTTGCTATTTACCATTCTTACGAATATCGCAATTTGCACAACAACGACAAGTGGACTTTTGGCACAGTCAAACTATTCACCTTTGCCAGTAGCCCATCGAGGCTGTTGGTTCACGAATCAAATACCTGAAAATAGCATTGCTGCCATTCGTACGGCCAAACGGTATGGCTACAAAGCCATTGAATGTGATGTAAAATACACGAAGGATAGTATTTTAGTTATTATGCACGATGGTACGATCAACCGCACCATGCGTAAAGCATCAGACTATTCATCATTAACAACGCCGATCAATATCTCAGATCTTACCTGGGCAGAATTACGACAAGATTATGTATTAACAGCGGAGGAGCCTAAATTACGTACACCCGTTCCCACATTAGAAGAATTATTATTGGCCTGTAAGAAAGAAAATATCATACCGATGCTTCACAGTCAAATTTATGAATCATATTCATTGGCTCAAAAAATCATGGGAAATCAATGGATATGTTTTACCGAGCACGATTCTTTGGCTGTGGCTGCAAGAAAAATATCCGATTGTTTAATACTTGTAGATCCGCAACAAGATACCATTCATACACTTGAACGCCTCCAAGCTATTGGAGGGCATTGTGGCATATCGACAATGAAGAAAGAGCTATTGACCGAAAGTTTCTGTAAGAAATTGAGAGATCATGGTTATGAAATACAGTCATCCATTTTTAAAACCCCAGATGAGGTACAGGCATTGCACAATGGAGCGTCTATTCTGTTAACTGACTTCAGTTTGCTTGGATGTGATATAAAACCTGTTGATTCTTGGAATTTATCGCACTTCAAGTCCTCCAAGCGGCTTAAATCTCACGAGACAATCAGCATGGAAGGAGATAGCACTCGATATGGAGGTTTAATCTTGAAAATCCGATTCATCGGAGCTTTAGAAGTTACAGTAAATGGCAATCGTCACTATCCTTTGATACATCCGACCTCAGAAACAGTCGCCATTGGAGTCAGGTATACGGATGACAAACCGACAATTAAGATTACGGCAAAAGATGACACTGAGATTACTTCCTTAGAGGCTCAAATATTTGAACTTTAATTGATTAAATATTCATTTAGAGTTCATCCTACTCACTTTATAGAGCTCCGCCCCGTGCCGTAGCACGGAGGCGGCATCCAAATAAAGCAGAAAGGAAAATCTTTCCAACCGAGTATTCAGTAATCCAAGGAGGACAAACATTGTCAAAGGGGTTTAATTATAGACCCCTTGTCAATGTCTGTCCTCATCAGTCGTAGATATGTAATAGCGTTATTATCGTTAAAACAGCAAGGACAAACATTGTCGAACGGTTAGTCTTTTAGACCGTTCGTCAATGTCTGTCCTCGTTTATTTAAAACTCAAATTTTTGCGGTACTTTCTTGATTGGCTTATATGATCTACCCCCCGTTTCTATCCTTCGTAAATAGTTTTTCAGATTACGAATCTTCTTGGGGCGTTTTCTGATGATCTCTGCACGCCTGGCAATACTCGGCGCACAGGCGGATTCGCCAGCCTTCACGATCTCTTTAAAAATCTTGGGATCATCTAAAGGAATGTGGGGTGAAGCGATCTCTATACTGTCTTCTTGGACGATGATATGCCTTTGATCTTCCAACTCCTTTAGATGCTTCCGAAAGGTCTTGGGGTCTATGCCGCATAACTTGGATAGCTCGGATTTGGAATAGCGGGTGGTATTCGTGTTATTGAGGCATTGCATCTTTAATAGAATCAGCAACGCTTTAGCCGAGGAAGTGAGTGAGGCATCCTCTAATATCGAACCGTTCACTCGGATTCAGTCTTGGGAGGGATTCTTTAAATGATAGCGTACTCGTTTATGTTCGTTGGCATATCAATACTCTTTCTTAATGAAATGATGTTCGGCCAATCGTTTCGTATGTAAGGAGAGTTTGTCAAGGTCTTTGATTCCTGTCGCTTTAGATAATCCTTCCAAAGTGATTTCCGATCGATAAGTACGATAGTCCGCTTTGAAATGCAGACAGATTCAGGTGTAAAGCACCTTCGGTTTTACGGGACAATTCCTAACGATGGGCAGTCTCCGATAGGTTGGAGTCGGTTTCTTCATTTTCCCAAATGCAAGTTTGTTTTATAAGGAGCAGTTTCTTTTTAGCTGCCATCTTTTCGAATCGGCATTTGCCGAGTTTTCTTTTGGCCTCTTTACGCCCTGGGTAAAGTTCGCCGTTTTCCGTGTTCAGTCATCAATGTTTCATGGTTAGATGGATCAGGGTGCAACCCTGCTTATAGTTATTAGTATTTAGTTAATAATATCATCCCTACTTTTTCCCTAGGTTCCTACCCCCACTTTTTCCCTAACGGGATAGGGGAGATATAATCTTCCATATTTTTTGATTCAGAAATAGTCTTATTAAAGAGAATATTCATTTCGCACTCAAAAAATATGGAAAAACGGATGTAAAAATAAGAGCAGGAGAAACCTGCCCTTACTTGTTTACGACAATTCTATTGCAATGGAAGTAGAATGAATGATTGCCTTTAAAAGACACCATAAAGATACGAAAAATTGGGGAGATGGTCAAGTTTCTTGAATACGATTTTTTAATGAATTCATTGTTTTGTGCATTTGAAAATCAGTCGATTGAAAAATTTTGATTGATGGAGGTTCCATTGAATTCTTTTTGTGGAAGGCATCAAACGGTCGTATTCAGGTCTGAAAACGTAGTGAAATAGCGGAATTTTGTACTAAAACGTACTGAAAAGATGGGATATGGCTTTTTATTCGACTTTTAGGATGAAGTGAAAAAGAGGACAGACTTTGAAAAAGGGTCTAAAAGATTAACCCTTTTACAAAGTTTGTCCTTGTTTGGATCATAGTAGGTTCTTCATTGCCTCGTCTATCTGTGAGTTCTCAAAAGAATCCAAGTAGATTTGAGTGATCTTCTCTGAGCTATGCCCCAGCGATTCGCTGATAATCGAAGTGCTGACACCTGAACGTTTAAGGACTGTGGCGAATGAATGCCGAGCAACATAGGTGGTGAGGGGGATAGGAAAATGCAGATATTCACCTATCATTTTTAAATAACGGTTAACACGTTTATTTACCCTTTGTACCCGTCCATATTGTTGTTGTGGAGTGATGTGTACCGTTCGTTTCAAAATAGGAAAGATATAATCTTCTGGGTGATACCTCTCTTTGCGGTATTTATGCAAAATCTGCATGGCTTCAGGTTGCAATCGAAAAGTTATAAGTTTTCCTGTTTTCTGACGATGAAACGAAAGACGATCCCCAAAAATATCGCAATAACGAATATGCAGTATATCCGTTAGGTTAATCCCACAACTCAGGTAGCTGAACATAAAAAGGTCTTTACTCATTATTAAAAATGGTTTAGGGTATTGCGTCAATCTCCGTACATCCAATGCTACCAATTGTTGGATATGCTCTTTCGTTAAAGCTCTTTTGGCTGTTTCTTCCCTGAATTGGCTAACTTTAAATGTATCGAAAGGGTAATTGCTACGTCTGGCTACATTGTCTTCAATTGCACGATTGTAAAGCGCCCGTAACGAGCGGAATCGAATACCTATCGAATTGTCAGAATAGCCAGCCGAACGCATCCATTGAGTAAGCTGTTGCAACCAATGGGCATCCACATCGACAAAATAAAAATCAAGCGATTGACAAAACCTAATCAACAATGTTCTCAATTCCTGAAAAGTTTTGGCGTTTCCAACCCTTTTCTCGGCCAATAGACGATCTATATAGCTATCGAGGTATTCTCCGACCGTTCGTCTGACCGTTTGATTGGAAGCCTTGCTAATGAGTGTTTGTAGAGTATAATCCCGATCACAGGTTTTGTAGTCGATAATCTGATCTTCATACTCTTTGATTTTTTGATCGATCAGAGCATTGATTTTTTCTCGATTGGGACAATTACGACGCGGACGACCTTTGGCTACATCCCAAAATTGGATGGATAGGGATAAATGCAGACTAATGTACTTCCTTTTCCGCTCTTTTGTAAGTCGAAGCATCAACGGGTGTTCTCCGTTAGCAAGTGTTTTAGAGGTATATAACACGACCTCTACCAATGTGTTCATGTGGTTTTTCGGTTTACACATCGGTTTACACAAACCCCATCAAAAGTGCGTCAAACCACTTCAAAACCGCTCGAAAAAGGGCACAAAAAAACCTCTTACATTTCTGTAAGAGGTTGATTCAGTGGTGACACCGACAGGATTCAAACCTGTGACCTTCTGATCCGTAGTCAGATGCTCTATTCAGCTAAGCTACGGTGCCGTCCCTTTTGCGAGTGCAAATATAAGTTAAAAAATCTTTACCGGCAAATAAAAATCGCCGAAATTTTCAGGTTTTACCTCTCCGCATGCGATTGTCCCCGATTCGCCGGACCAAATCACACCTTCCATCCCCGGTACCAAAACCCTTCCCTGCGACACCGTGCTCCAGATAACAGCATGGTTAGGTGCAACAGATACGGAACCTTTACTCGTTTTTCCCGCTTTTTGAGGGCTTATTAAGCAGTTCGGCAAGTTTTGCATAAAGATCATTGCCCATCAGGTTGCGTGCGAGAATCGTACCGTCAGGACCGATCAGGATGTTGGCAGGAATCGAGCGGACCCCGTACATTTCGGCAGCCTTACTATCCCAGAATTTTAGTTCGCTGACGTGCTTCCATCCGAGATTTAAATCGGCAATACCCTTTTGCCAGGCCTCTTTGGTTTTGTCGAGGGATACGGCGTAAATTTCAAAGCCTTTCGGTGCGAATTCCTTGTAAGCCGCTACCATATACGGAGATTCTGCACGGCACGGCGGGCACCATGAAGCCCAAAAATCGAGCAACACGTATTTACCCGGACCGACTACCGACGAAAGCGCCAGTTCTTTGCCATCCCTATCCGGTGCCGATACATCAGTGTAGTGCTGTCCAATCGAGGTCTTTTTCTGTGCATCGGCCATACTGGCAACCAGTTTCAGATACACGGACTGTTTAACCGGTTCGTCAAAAGCCGCCACAGCCTGATACAGTTCATCATAAGGCATGTAGTAAGAGAGTTCGCGGTAAAGGACATAGGCCGCTACCACGCTTCCCGGATTGGCTTTGACGAACTCCATGCGCCGGGCATTGATCAGTTTTTCGAGCGAGTCGCGGCCGGCAGGTGTCGAGACGGCTGCGGAATCGCTATAAAAGACCTCGCTGATGGAGTCGATATCAGCCCGGTATTTGCGGGCCATCTCTTCGCTGGTAGATCCCAATACGCTGATCCGATCCGGGGCATCGGCCGAACCGGTGATCGTAATGGGACTGTTCTCGAGGAAGAAACGCAGGATCGCTCCGTGTTCGGGCGTATCGATCGAAGCCAACATCGGGAGCGGTTGTTTACCGGTAAAGGAGAACGTGCCGTTAACCACCTCCGTAGAGTCGATACGTTGCGGCATTTTACCTTCGAAGAGTGTCAAATATACTTTTCCCGTCACTCCTGCGATCTCGCCGGTGATCGTATACCCTTCGCTTTGCGGCTTTTGCCCGCAGGCAAGAAAGATCAGCGCTAGTGCGCCGGCAAATAACAATTTGGCTTTCATACTTATTATATCGTTTATTCGTTCGGTGCTTTCGAAAAAAATGCGGGACGGCCGGAATAGCCGTCCGAAACATCTTTTAAAATACCAACGTTCAGCGGACTCTATTTATTTCCCTGCGGGCACTCGCTTGCGGCTCATTTATCGCCTTTTACCCGGTCAGGATGCGACGAAATGAACTCCGTCCAGCTTTTACTGGCCGTGCGGCCGCCGCCCAGCGCCTTTTTCAACGGGGAAGGGTCAACACGGGCAATGACGGAACATTGAAAGTGGTGGCATACCGCAACCGCCAGTCCGTCGGTCGCATCGAGCCGTTTGGGCAACTCCTCCAATTTCAGCATGCTTTTGAGGATGGCGGCAACCTGCTCCTTCGATGCCGCCCCCTGCCCCGTAATCGCCTGCTTGACCCGGCGCGGGGCATACTCAGCCACCGGGCACCCCTTGCTCAGGGCGGCAGCCATAGCCACTCCCTGCGCCCGTCCCAGTTTCAGCATACTCTGTACGTTATTGCCGAAGAAGGGCGATTCCAACGCCACTTCGTGCGGGCCGTATTCATCGACCAGTGCACAAACCCGTTCGAAAATGTGGTGTAATTTTCGGTAAGGATCCTTCAACTGATGCAGGTCGATCACCCCGAGGATGACACAGCGCACGACACTGCCCCTCACCTCGATTACGCCGTAACCGGTGGTGTTGGTGCCGGGATCGATCCCGAGAATAATCTTTACGCCGGCTTTGCCCATGCGGAAACACTCCTTCTGCGATTTATGGACGCCAGCCATCGCTGGCGCGAAAACTACTCTTCGGCAGCCTGTAGGGCCTGCAACTGCTCGATTTTTTTCTCCAACTGCCGTACCTGGGCACTCAATTCGGGCAATTTGTGAAACACTGCGTTCGCACGGTGGAATTTGATCCCGGACATGATCGGGCTGCCCATATAGCCTCCCGGCTCGGTCACGTCCTTGGCAATACCCGACTGCGAAGCAATTTGTACCTTGTCCGCAATGTGAAGGTGTCCGGCGATACCTACCTGCCCGCCGAACATGCAGCTGTCCCCGATGTGCGTCGAACCCGCGACGCCGAGTTGTGCGGCAGCTACGGTATTCTTGCCGATTACGACGTTGTGGCCGATCTGGATCAGGTTATCGAGCTTGGTGCCGGTTCCGATCCGCGTCGATCCCATCGTGGCACGGTCGATACAGGTGTTCGCACCGATCTCGACGTTATCCTCGATCACGACGTTGCCCAACTGCGGGATCTTGCTGTATTCGCCCTTTCCGTTCGGTGCGAAACCGAAACCGTCGGCACCGATCACCGTACCGGCATGAATCGTAACGTTATCGCCCAACACGCATTCTTCGTAGATTTTCACCCCGTAATAAAGCGTCACGTTGTCGCCGATGCGCACGTTGTCGCCGATGCAAACCTGCGGGTAAATTTTAACGTTTTTACCGATTTTGACATTTTGTCCGATGACGGCGAACTCACCCACATAGGCATCCTCCCCCAACGCAGCGGTAGCGTCGATCGCGGCACGCTCGCTGATCCCCTTTTTCTGCGGTCTGTTAGCCGCATAGAGTTCAAGCAGTTTGGCAAAACAGCTGTAAGCGTCATCGACTTTGATCATCGTCGCCGGCACAGGTGCCGTGGGTTCGAACGATTTGTTGACGATCACGATCGACGAACGGGAGTTGTAAATGTAGTGTTCGTATTTGGGATTGGCGAGGAACGACAGTGCACCGGGCGCACCCTCCTCGATTTTAGCCAGCGTCGAGACGGCCGCTTTCGGGTCGCCCACGATTTCGCCGCCGAGGAACCCGGCGATCATTTCGGCTGAAAATTCCATGCTTGTCTGCTTTGTTTTCGGTTTATCCGGAATCGGGCACAGCCCATACCGGGAATTACAGGTAATCTTTGATATTGATATTCTGCGGCATCAACGGCGTGGGATCTCCGCCGAAAGTGACCAGCTCACGGATCACACTCGACGAAATCGCCACATACTTGGCCGGAGTGAACAGCAGAATCGTCTCCACTTCGGGGAACAGCGTCTGGTTCACCTGAGCGATGTTACGCTCGTATTCGAAATCCACGTTGTTACGCAACCCGCGCAGGATAAAACGTATGCCCAACTCCCGGCAAAAAGCTCCGGTCAGCTCGGTATAAGTGCGCACCTCGATGCGATGGTTGTCCTTGTACAAATCGCGGATCAGCCGCACACGGTTTTCGGCGGTCATCAAACCGCGTTTTTCGCTATTCACTCCCACCGCGATCACAATGCGGTCGAACAACTCGAGGGCCTGGTCGACCACCACTTTATGGCCGAGCGTGAAGGGATCGAACGATCCCGGGAAAAGGGCTCTGCGTTCCATGACGGAATGTTTTAAACGATCTTACTGAACAGTTTGCGCAAGCTTACTTCGTCGCCGACCATAGCCGCCAGATCGGCGATCGCTACACGATGCTGCTGCATCGAGTCCCGGTGGCGGACCGTAACGGTCTTGTCCTCGAGCGACTGGTAGTCGACGGTGATACACAGCGGCGTGCCGATCGCATCCTGACGGCGATAGCGCTTGCCGATGCTGTCCTTCTCGTCGTATTGGATGTTATAGTCGAACTTGAGCATATCCTTGATCTGGTGGGCCAGTTCGGGCAGTCCGTCCTTCTTGACCAGCGGGAAAATCGCCGCCTTGACCGGCGCGATGGCTGCCGGGATATTCAGGACGGTACGCGTCTCGCCGTTCTCGAGCCGCTCCTCCTTGTAGGCGGCCGAAAGCACCTGCAACACCATGCGGTCTACGCCGATAGAGGTTTCGACCACATAAGGAACATAACTTTCACCGGTTTCCGTGTCGTAATACTGAATTTTCTTGCCTGAGAACTTGGCGTGGTTCCCCAGGTCGAAGTCCGTACGCGAATGGATCCCCTCGACCTCCTTGAAGCCGAACGGGAATTCGAACTCGACATCGGTGGCCGCATTGGCATAATGGGCCAGTTTGTCGTGATCGTGGAACCGGTAATGTTCGTCGCCGAACCCAAGCGCACGGTGCCATTTCATGCGGGTCTGGCGCCAATGGTCGAACCATTTGAGCTCCTCGCCCGGGCGCACGAAAAACTGCATCTCCATCTGTTCGAACTCGCGCATGCGGAAAATGAACTGCCGGGCAACGATCTCGTTGCGGAAAGCCTTGCCGATTTGCGCGATACCGAACGGAATCTTCATACGGCCGGTTTTCTGGACATTGAGGAAATTCACGAAGATCCCCTGCGCCGTTTCGGGCCTCAGGTAGATCGTGCTGGCCCCTTCGGCCACCGAACCCATTTTGGTTTCGAACATCAGGTTGAACTGGCGCACTTCGGTCCAATTGCGCGTACCGGAAATAGGGCAGACGATTTCGGCATCGAGGATGATCTGGCGCAGTTCCTCGAGGTCGTTGTCGTTCAAAGCTGCGACCATCCTTTCATGGACAGCATCGCGCTTGGCCCGGTGCTCGACCACGCGCGGATTCGTCTCGCGGAAAAGTTTTTCGTCGAAACTTTCTCCGAAACGTTTGCGCGCTTTCTCCACCTCTTTCTCGATCTTCTCATCCTGTTTGGCGAGGAAATCCTCGAGCAGCACATCGGCACGGTAACGTTTCTTCGAGTCGCGGTTGTCGATCAGCGGATCGTTGAATGCACCCACATGGCCCGAAGCCTCCCAGGTTTTGGGGTGCATGAAGATGGCGGCATCGATACCTACGATGTTCTCGTTGAGTTTGGTCATCGCATCCCACCAATATTTTTTGATGTTATTTTTCAGTTCGACGCCCATCTGCCCGTAATCGTAAACGGCGCTCAGCCCGTCGTAAATTTCACTCGACGGGAAGATAAACCCGTACTCCTTGCAGTGGGCGATCAGTTTCTTGAAAAGTTCATCCTGTGTCATATGCTTTACTATTGATTATTAATCTGGGTTTGTAGTATCAATCTTCTTTCGAGAGCATCGCCTGAACCTTACGAAACCGGTTGTTCCGGCGTTTACCCCCATTTTATGAACCGTCGCAAGCAGTCGGTACGGCCTCCTCTGTCAGTCGTCCGACCACATAAGGCAGACCGTCGGGCCGCTCGCCGACCAGGAAAAGTCGCGTCCGCTCCAGCGGGCCCTTATTGGGCTGATGCAGGCTCAACACCAACTGTCCGTCAAAAGTACGGAACAACATGCCATGACCGCCATCGCGAGCGAAAAGAGGCTCGGACACATGCTCCCACGGGCCGGTCACTTCACCGCTTAAAGAGCGTGCCACACCCAGCGCATAACCCTCTTGGCCGAACGACGACCAAAGCATCAGCAGCTCTCCCCGCGAGTTGCGGTACAGGAACGGTCCGTCGGTCACATACTTACCGGGGGCATATGCCCGAACCCAGGGAGCCTCTGAGGCGGCAAACAGGGTTACGGGTTTTCCCGCCGGCCCCCTCAGGTTTTTACGCAACGGTACCGCTTCGATCGTCCCGTCGCCGACCTGTACCCATTCGTGGCAGAAAACCATCCACGGATCGCCCTGCCCGTCGAGATAAAGCGTTCCGTCGAGCGCCCCCCACTCCTCCGGCGTAACCCGGCCTTTGGCATATTCACGGTAAGGTCCTACCGGCCGCTCTGCCCGCAGAATCGTAGTGCCACGCTGCGAAGCGGCCTCCTCCCACATCGTGACGAAAAGATAGGATTTTCCCCGGTAAGTGTGGCATTCCGGAGCCCAGAAATTTTTCCATCCCCAAATGCCGGATGCCGGGCGATACACGGCTTCCGGCCCTTGCCAGGAGATCAGGTCGCGGCTGGTATAAACGTCGAACCCTCCCTTACCGGGCGCCGCATCGGGATAGTTCGTCCCGAACAGATAATATATGCGTTGTGCTGAATCGGGAAGAATGAACGGATCCCGAATCCGGATTTCTGCCAGCGATACCGTGCCGGGCGACGCTACCGGCGCCTGCTGGGCATGCAAACAACTCGCAATCAATGCAAAAAGAGCAAAACAAAGATATCCCGGCTTAATCATCGACGGTTGTTTCGGTTACTAATGAACAAAGATAGAGATATTTTTAATACAACCGCCGGTAAAGGTACACCAATATTCGGCAGCCTTTACCTCAAATACTCCGTAATGGAAACGAATCGAATAACCGGGGTACCCGTGAATTTTGTCGATCATGGGCAATTGCTCACAAAAAGGGTTATTGCGATACCGGATAATTTTCCCGAAGAAACCGGAATAAAAAACAAAACCCGCCATTCCCAAACCAGTGTAACGATTTCCAGCAAAACCGTCATGCCGGACAAAACACCCCTCCGGCATGACGGTTACAATTCTGAATAATCCTGAAACGCAGCTACCAGGAACGCAACCAGGCCCTGTCGAACGAAGCGTGTCGGTAACGTCCTGCAAGCCGCTTGTCTTTCCGGATATCCTTTTCGGAAGGCGCCTCCTTGCCGCCCAATTGCAAAGTCAGGATTTCGCGCTTATCGCGTTCCCGATCCGACAGCGTGACAGCATAAACGTGCTCCTGGATCTTACAAACGAAAACGTCGGAGTTAGTCGACGAAACGCTGCTGACGGGCTGCTCGGAATAGAAGAACAATTTGCCGTCGCGCGCCCCCGCATTGGGATCGAGTTCAACTACGAGCCGGTCGCCGTCGCATCGCAGGGAAATCACTTCGGTTGCCCCCATGCTGATGTGCAAATTCGAGCCGATCAGGCACGGCCCGTCCGACAGTGCCGTCAATCGCAGCAATTTATGCTCGAAGGGAGCTACATCACGGACCGTATAACTGCCGTCCTGTACCCCTTCGTAACGCTCGTCCCAGAAAGACCAGACGTGGAACCTGCCGCCGAGCGTATCGACCGGCACATGCCGCATCGTCAGATCGGCATTGCGGTCATGTTGCGGATTCCACAGGATGAGATCGATACTGCGGCCATAAGGACGGTCCGCAACATAACCGAATTCCCGTCCGAAGATATCGTATCCGCCCGAAAAGGCGTGACCCGCCTCCCGCGAAACCGGATAGAGCTGTTCCATCATGCGAACACTCTGCTCTCCGCCGAATTCCGGCTTGTACAAATGGTCGGAAGTCATGGCAAACCCTCCGTAAAGGCCGATAAAACTGTGGTAAGTCAGTAACTGTGCAGGGCGGGCCTTGCCCGTCTGGCCGAGGTAAGTGACATCCGGATCGCCCATCGTCGTGATGCGGTTTTGGTACCCCCTGCCGGCCATTGCCATAATCGGATAATAGAGTCCCCAGGCATTCGTGGGCATGTCATCCGAGGCCCATTTCTGCGTGAAACCGTCGAAAGGCAGACAGTCCGGGCCGATACGGTTCGCGTCGGCATAACCCACGAAGAGACGCTGGTCGGGATTGCAGGCCATCAGGTAGCTCTCCGGACCGATTGCCTCCCGGTAAAGACGGAACAGTTCGCGCTGCGCCTGCAGGCGCGTCATCTTCGGATTGAAAAGGCGCACCCCCATCAGCGGCAGGTTATTGAAATCGATTTTGAAATAGCGGTAACCCTTGCGGTACATATTGCGCAGCGAAGTGGTAATAAAAGCCGCCACATCGGGATTGGTCGGATCGAGCCGCTCCCAGTCGGGCACTCCGGTCCGGGTTTTGGCATACCAGGAAACAGGGAACAACCATCCGCCACGGTCCCAGCCGGGATTGGGCGCTACCGGCGAAAGCCAGACGCCGGGAACCATCCCCGCCTGACGGATACTCCTCGCCAGCGAATCCATACCCAACGAAAATTTCCCGGCCTCATTCCAATCGTAATATTGTTTCTGCCAGCCATCGTCGATCTGGAACACCTCCATAGGCAGCTTGTTCCTGTTTTTTCCCAGATAATCGGTCATTGCGAGAATATCTTCCTGCGTAATGTTACGCATGCTCCGATACCAGCTGCACCAGCCGTAAACCGGTTTTTTCGTCAGGTTTACACCCGCAACCTCGGCCAGCCAGCGGTCTTTGCCCTCCTGGGCGGCTCCCCAAGGGCAGAACGACAGCAAAACCTCGTCCGAAGGACGTACCTCGCCCGGCTCGACCAACACTTCGCTCATATCGCCGAAGACTTCGAGTTTCATCGAAGTCCCTTCGGTGCGGACATGGAAATAGACATCCGACACCAGGCCGACGGCCGCCATCGAAACGCCTTCACCAGCGGCGGCATAGAGCGTCATATCGTCGCGGTAACCGCGCCATGCCCCGTCGGCCATTTTCACCGAATCACCGCTCGCCGTCAGGTATTCGCGGTTAAAAGCCTTTTCTACCCGAAGCGCATCTTCCGAAGGAAGCGTCCGCTCGAGCGTTCCCATGCGGCGCGCCTCCACATCGGTCGTGGCCAGCATCCAGTCGGCTGCGGCACCCCGCACGGTAAAACCGCCACGCGGCGTATCCAACAACAGGAAGCGCTGTAAATAGACCGGATGCAACGAACCGTTCACAAATTCGGCCGCCACAGTAAGACGGTCACTTCCGACCCGGGTCACTTTGTATTTAAATCCATACCCTTCGGGCATTGTCCAACTGTAAACGGTCTCGAGGCCACGGCCCAGCGGAGTTTCACAAACAACGGATTCGACAATCGGTTCATCCTGGGGGCAGATTACGCGGGAACGGCCATTCTCGAGGATAACGGCCCCGAAAGCGGCATCCCGAATTACAATAGGGCCATCGGAAAGACTCAGCCGATTGTCCTGCAGACGGTAAGAAATTCCCGTCCGGGACATAGCATTCGACAAGGAACCTGCAGTTTCGGACATCGACACAGGAGTCGAAGGAGCTAGGTTCTCTGATTTAGTCCCGGCAAAACCGCTCTCCATAAGAGCAACTGCCAAGCAGCAAGTAACAACAATGATTCGCATTTTCAAACGGATAAGTTTTATGGGGAGGGGGTAAATATATGCATTTTCCGGCAATACTCAAGATTTCACTCATTCGAAAATTCCGTTGTCCATATTACAAACCTCTACCGCCTTTTATCCCATTTTGCAGCGTATGCACTTCAGCACAATTAACAATTGGTCAATCTTATGAATGAAAATACACACATTGCAAACAATTATTAACATTGGAAATAAGGTCATTCCAACGACAGACTTTGCCCTGTTGTATGTTATACGAGCGACCAAGGACGGAGCAGCCGCATCAATCCCACTGGCATTTCAGATTTTCAGGCACTTCAGATACGTTCCGCCAACTCCAGATACAATTGCCGGTGAGCGCTGACAAACCGGTCGAACGCCTCTTTGTCCGGTTGTGACATTTTTGCAATTTTCTCCGGTTTTTTCCCGTTCACAGACATCGCCTCCAGTTGCAGAAGCAATTGATTCGCAAAAGCATAACTGTCCCCCGGAGGAAAATAACGGTAGGATTCCCCCTGAAACAACCGGTCCAGATAAGGAAGACGGGGAAGAATCATCGGGAGGCCGAAACAATCCGCCTCCAAATAGGCATAAGGCAACCCTTCCCACAGCGAAGTGGAAACGAATACATCCAGGCAGGAGTAAGTTTTTGAAACATCGGAAACATGCCCCAGCAACCGGACTTTTCCTTCCAGGTGCCGTTTCCGGATCGCTCTCTCGAGCGAAGCACGCTCTTCACCCTCCCCGGCTATCAGAAAAGTCACGTCATCACGATGGCGGAACACTTCGGCGGCCGCCTCGATCAGTACTCTCCACTGCTTCTGGCGGCAAAGGCGCCCTACTCCGCCGATAATATAATTCTGCTGAGGGAGTTCCCACGCCCGTTGGGTTTCCTCCCGGGAATAGGTCTGATACCGAAACGTGGCCATCGCATTGTTGATCACCCGGATACGCGCAACGTTAACCGCCGAGGCATCCAATGCGGCACACCGTTCGTTTTCGGCCAGGATCACCGCATCCGTCTTTCGTGCCAGGAATCGTTCCGCCGACAAAATGATCCTGCGGCACATCCCGGTCCGGGCATGAAAATAATAACAATGCGGGGTATAGATCGTCCGGGTACCGCTCCACCACGCGGCCAACCGGAACAACAGTCCCGCTTTGGTACTGTGGGCATGAACGATGGCGATCCGGTGACAGCGGATATACCGGGCAATCCGAACGATCTGCATGCAATCACCCGGGAAGGCGGCCCCGTGCCGGATAGGCAGCAAAACCACACGGATCCCGTGTTGCTCCAACAATTTTATACTGTCGGAAGCCTCCTGATCGGTCCGGAGCGAAGAGGTGATCAGGTGCACTTCGAACTCTTCCGGATCCAACGCCAACGCCAGATCGACGACATGCCTCAACACGCCGCCACTGAAACTCTCTACGCCGAACAATACCGGAATCCGTTTTTTCACACCTTGCGCCACATTATCGCACCTACATACGGATAATCAATTATTAACAAACGATCCTCATTTCCCGACATCATCGCTATGCATCGATACCGCCAGCCTCCCGTCGCCTGCAGGATATTCGCCCCCGCTTCCGGCTGAGACATCCGTACCGGCATGTTCCAAACCGAGACAACGGCCAAACAAAGATAACAAAAAACGGATATGCTCGTCCATATCGAACTGTAAAACCGTTTCCCGTGCATTTCGGATCACTTCCATGCGCCGGGTTTCGTCGGCCGCCAAACGTCCGATCGTAGCGGCAATCGCACCGGGATCGCCGGGGGCAACCAATTCGCTGTTCCGGTCGTTCAGCACCTCGGGGATACCCGAAACGGGTGTCGAGACGACCGGCAGTCCGGAGGCCATCGCTTCGAGCAATACATTGGGAATGCCGTCCCGGTCTCCGTCCGCCGCAACCACCGACGGTTGCACATCCACAGGGGCAGCATGAACACGACAAGAGCCGAGCCGATTCCGGCGTTATAGACCGACAACAGTTCGGCAGTCATTGCCGTAAAGTCGGGTCCGAACGCCCCGCGCTCGAAAATCAACCGGATAATCTGTTCGGGAAAAGATACAATAAAGAACATGACCGGCACCCCGATCTCCTTTATGCCAGAAACAGGATCAGCAACTGGGCGCTCAGTACCCGCAGGAACATTGTGAGTGGATAGACCGTCGCATAGCCCACGGAAGGAATATCGTTGCCGGCCAGGTCGTTGGAATAAGCGAGTGCGGGAGGATCGGTCGTCGCACCGGCCATCACGCCGATCAGCGTAAAGTAATCTACCTTAAACCAAAGGCGCCCGATAACACCGACGATCAGCAGCGGGAGGATCGTGATAATCGCCCCGTAGCCGATCCACGCATAGCCGCCTCCGTCGATAATCGTCTCGACGAACTCCTCACCCGCACCGAGCCCGACACAGGCGAGGAACAATGCAATACCCACCTCGCGCAGCATCAGGTTCGCGCTCATGGTCGTATAGGTTACGAGCTTGAATTTCGGCCCGAAACGGCTGATGAGAATCGACACGATAAGCGGTCCTCCGGCCAGGCCGAGCTTCACGGGCTGCGGAATCCCGGGAAAAGTGAACGGCAGGCTACCGAGCATCACGCCAAGCACGATACCGATAAAAATTGGAATCAGGTTCGGCGCATTGAGCCGTTTCATCGAGTTGCCGAGCACCTTCTCGACATTCGCGATCGAGACTTCGGTTCCGACGACCGTCACACGGTCGCCCATCTGCAACTGCAACGACGGTTGCGCAATCAGGTCGACACCCGCGCGGTTGACACGCGTGATGCTCACCCCGAATCCCGCATGCAGTTTGAGCTGGGCCAGAGACTTGCCGTTCAGCTCGGGTTTCGTAATCAGAATCCGGCGCGAAATAAGCCGCTTGTCGAGTTGCTCCCACTCCACCTGGACATCCCGGCCGATAAAAGCCGTGATCGCCGCCGCATCGCGCGGCGTGGTCACCACCAGAATCTGGTCGCCGACATGCAGCAACGTATCGTCGTCGGCAATCTCGATCTCTCCACCCTGGCGACGAATGCGCGAAATGACGAAATCGCGGTTGACCAACCCCTGCAGTTCACGAATGCTTTTGTCTTCCAGCGCCGGATTCACGACGCTGAGCGAATGGGGTTGCGCTACCGAATCGTGCTGCACATCCATCGTATCGAGCGCTTTTTTCTCCTCTTTGGCAAAATCGATCCGGAACACCCGCCGCAACACCATCATCGACAGGATAATACCGATCACGCCGAGCGGATAGGCCACCGCATACCCCAACGCGATATCGGGCGAATCGATACCGGTCATATCGCTGTAAGCCTGCTGTGCGGCGCCGAGTCCCGGGGTATTGGTGACGGCACCCGACAGGATGCCGACCATCGTCGTGACCGGCAGCCCGGTGATCACGTACAACCCGCAGGTCACCAGTACACCCGCGCACACCACCATCGTGGCGAGCAGATTGAGCCGGACACCCCCTTTTTTGAAAGACGAGAAAAAGCCGGGTCCTACCTGCAGGCCGATCGAATAGACGAACAGGATCAGGCCGAATTCCTTCATGAAGTGGATCAGGTGCTCGTTGAGCCGCATCCCGAAGTGGCTGAAGATGATACCGACAAAAAGGATCCAGGTAACGCCCAGCGAGATACCGGCTACCTTGATTTTGCCCAGCATGATCCCCAGTGCAATAACCAGCGCGAGGATCAGCACCGAATGGGCGACGCCGCCGCCCCAGAACGATTCATTGCCGAAAAACAGACTATTCAACCACTCCATCGCTTACGAATCAAAAGTACATATTTTAAAAGTGCACAAACATACGGCAATTCCCCGAAATTACAAAGGCATATTACCGTGCTTCTTGGGTGGATTGCTCCGGATTTTGTTATGGGCCATCTCGAGTGCCTGAATCAATTTGAAACGGGTCTGCTTCGGCAGAATGATCTCGTCGATATAGCCCAGTTCAGCCGCGCGGTAGGGATTGGCAAAACGCTCCTCATACTCCTCGACCGCCTCGCGCCGCTGTTCTTTCCCCGCACCGCGGCACAAAATATTCACAGCCCCTTCGGCACCCATTACGGCAATCTCAGCGGTCGGATAGGCCAGGTTCACGTCCGATCCCGTCTGTTTGCTCGACATGACGATATAAGCACCTCCGTAAGCCTTGCGCAAAATCAGCGTGATCTTGGGAACAGTAGCCTCGACATAGGCGTAAACGATTTTGGCCCCGTGCCGGATAATGCCTCCGTGCTCCTGGGTCGTCCCCGGCAGGAAACCGGGCACATCCTCGAGCGTAATAAGGGGAATATTGAAACAGTCGCAGAAACGGATAAACCGGGCTGCCTTATCCGAAGCGTCGATGTCGAGTACTCCCGCCAGAAATGCGGGCTGGTTCGCCACGATGCCCACCGAACGCCCTCCCAGGCGGGCGAATCCGATCACGACATTTTTGGCAAAATGGGGCATCACTTCCAGAAAGTAGTGGTCGTCGACCACCGATCCGATCACCTCCTTCACGTCATACGGCACATTGGGATCGGCCGGGATCAGCGTTTGCAGCCGTTCGTCCTCGCGGCGGATATCATCCGTCGTGTGTACGACCGGGGCGTCCTCGAGGTTATTGGACGGCAGAAAACTCAACAACTCCCGGATACCCATCAGCACCTCTTCCTCGCTCTCTCCCATAAAATGGGCCACTCCGCTGCGGCTGCTGTGGGTATAAGCCCCGCCCAGCTCCTCCTTATCCACCTCTTCGTGCGTCACGGTCTTCACCACGTCGGGCCCGGTCACGAACATATGGCTTTTGTCCCGGACCATAAAGATAAAATCGGTAAGCGCCGGCGAGTAGCACGCACCGCCCGCGCAGGGCCCGAGAATGGCCGAGAGCTGCGGCACCACACCCGAAGCGATCGTGTTTTGGAAAAAGATGTTCGAATAGCCGGTCAGGCTCTCGACTCCTTCCTGAATGCGGGCTCCGCCCGAGTCGTTCAGCGCGATGACGGGCGCGCCGTTTTTCAGCGCCATCGTCTGCACCTTGACGATCTTGTTGGCGTTCGTAATGCTGAGCGAACCGCCGAACACCGTAAAATCATAGGCATAGACAAATACCTGACGACCGTCGATTTTACCGTAGCCCGACACGATCCCGTCGCCGGGAATTTTCTGCCGGTCCGTGCCGTAATTGGTACAACGGTGCGTGACGAATTTATCCAATTCGACAAACGTCCCCTTATCCAGCAACATTTCAATCCGCTCGCGCGCTGTCATCCGGCCTGCTTCATGCCGCTTGCGCAGCTTTTCCTCGCCGCCGCCAAGTTCCGCCTGGCGGTTACGGCGTTCAAATTCCTGATATATCCGTTCGTTATTCTTTTCCATGGTTATCCGATTCGTTTTGCAAAACATCCAGTTTGACCAACAGCGCCCCTCCGGCGACCGTTTCGCCCTCGGCCACAAGTATCTCGCGGACGGTGCAATCCCCGGTCACTTTCAGGTTGCTCTGCATTTTCATCGCCTCGAAAACAAGAAGCGTATCGCCGGCCGCAACCCGGTCACCAGGCTGCACCATCACGCGCACCACCTTGCCCGGCATCGGCGCGCTCAGGTTGTCGTCCTGCCTGACTTCTCCGCCGTTGCGCGCCTGCTGATAACGCGCCTGCGCATCGATGACCCGGACATCGTACGAGTCGTAGCCGCACTTGACCTTATAACGCCTGCCCCCTTCGAAACTCACCGCCTCCATATTGTACGAACGTCCCTGATAGAGGATCGAACAGATACCGTTGTCGGTCAACACGACATTCGCCCCGATCGTCCGGCCGTCTATCGACACCTGGACATCGTTCCCGTTTTTGCCGAGCCATTCGACTTCGGCTTTCCTGTTTCCTATTTCTATCTCCATAACGATTGCTTTTAAATGCCCTTGACGCCGTTGCGCTTGCCGAATTCGCGCCAACGGCTCGTAAAACCGGAAGGAGCGGCGCCGGCAGGCGATCCGGCGCCACCCTCCTCCAGTGAGACCATGTAATTGATAAGAGCAGTAATCATGGCCATGTTCTCAATCTCTTCCCCATCTCCTCTCTCCTGCTGCAAAGCGAGTCGGTCGGCATTCTTTTCCAGCACGGACGTATTGTAATCTCCTCCGACCAGCTCGGGAAGTTCCAGTATCGATCCCAGGTAGGCAATGTTGGTTTTGATACCGGTAATTTTGTATTCATCCAGCGCCCGGCGCATCCGTTCGACCGCAAATTCACGCGTCGTGGCCCAAACGATCAGCTTGCCGATCATCGGATCGTAATGCACCGGAATCTCATACTTCTCATAGATATAGCTGTCAAGACGGACTCCGATTCCGCCCGGTTCGGTCAGTTGGGAAATCACCCCCGGAGAAGGCATAAAACCCGCCGAGGCATCTTCGGCACAAATCCGGCACTCGATGGCGTGGCCCCGCTGGACAATATCGCGCTGGGTAAGGCGCAAAGGCCTCCCGTCGGCGATAAAAATCTGCTCCTTGACCAGATCGACCCCGCACACCTCTTCGGTGATCGGATGCTCGACCTGCAGGCGCGTGTTCATCTCGAGGAAATAGTAATTGCGCTCCCGGTCCACCAGGAATTCGACCGTTCCGGCTCCGAGATAACCGACCGCACGGGCCGCAGCAACGGCATCACGCCCCATACGCTCCCGCAGCTCCGCAGTCATCAGGGGCGAAGGACTCTCTTCGATGATTTTCTGGTGGCGGCGCTGCACGGAGCACTCCCGCTCGCACAAGTGGATCACATGGCCGAACCGGTCTCCCAACACCTGGAATTCGATGTGGTGCGGCTCTTCGACAAACCGTTCGATGTAGACGGTATCGTCGCCGAACGAAGCCATCGCCTCGGAACGGGCGGCCTCAAAAGCTTCGCGCACGTCCGCTTCCCGCCTCACCAGCCGCATACCCTTGCCGCCGCCGCCCTGCGACGCCTTCAGCATCACCGGAAAGCCGATCCGGCGGCACACCTCGACGGCCTCGTCAGCCGACACAAGATTTTGCTGCGTGCCGGGCACTACGGGAACCCCGGCTTCGATCATCGTGCGGCGCGCCGAAATCTTATCGCCCATCAACTCGATCGTTTCGGCCGCGGGGCCGATAAAAATTATTCCCGCTTCACCGCACTTGCGGGCGAAAGAGGCGTTTTCGGACAAAAAACCGTAACCGGGATGGATCGCGTCGGCACCGCATCCGCGGGCCACCTCCAGAATCCGGTCCCCGTTCAGGTAGCTCTCCTGCGAAGCGGCGCCCCCTATACAATAAGCCTCATCGGCATAGAAAACATGCCGCGAAGCCCGATCCGCCTCGGAAAAGACCGCTACGGAAGCGATCCCCATTTCCCGGCAGGAACGCATCACCCGCAGAGCGATCTCCCCGCGATTGGCAACCAATATCTTCCTGATCATAACTTTCAGTTTAATTCACAAGCCGTCCACGGCAGCATATACCGATCCCGACAGATGAAACTGCGGCAATCAGCATACCAAACCCCAACAGGCTCAACTCTATAAAAATCGCATACTTTACGGGCGTCAAAGCACCTAACCCACGAGGCACCAAAACGTAAAACGAACCGGCAGGTCTTCTGACTCGCTCCCGTCCCGATACCTTCCCGGCCCGGATTCGGCCAGTGGTAAAGACGTTCAGGACGTTACGGAGCATCACAGCTGCGGGACAGTCCGGGATTCACACCCGGTTCCCTCTTCATTCCCCGTCCCGGGAGAGACGGAGAAAACCAATTCGGGGCAAATATAGGAAATTTTTCCGCGCTGCACACAAAAAACGAAGGATTGCTGCACCATCTTTCTTTTTGGCCCGCCCTCTCGCATATTTCGTTTCGTTTCGTTATCTTTGCTTTCCGAAAGGAAAAGAAATTCCCGACGCATCGATCCGACCGGAAAAACCGTCGCGGGCATCCGCAACGGCCACAACACTCCTGCAAAAAGCCCTGACCGGCAACAACAGCGGGACAACGACCGACCGGCGAACTGACAAACAAACACAAAAAACAACGATATGAACCGAGTAGAAAACGCGCTGGCCCACGCCACGGAAACCAAAGCGCTGCGTATCGGGGCCGGCATCCTGCCCCAGTCCGGCGATATGTTCCGGGAACTGTTTCCCGGAAAACGGGCCGTCATCATAGCCGACCCGACGACGCTGCGGGTGGCGGGCAGCGATGTACGGGACAGTCTCGCGGCCGCAGGCGTGGAACAGGAACAGCCGCATATTTTCACCTCGCCGGACCTGCACGCCGAGTGGGAATTCGTCGAAGAACTCGATGCCGTACTGCAACGAACCGATGCCATTCCCGTAGCCGTGGGATCGGGAACGATCAACGACCTGGTAAAACTCTGCTCGCACCGCAACGGCCGCCGCTACATGGTCGTAGGCACCGCCGCCTCGATGGACGGCTACACGTCGTTCGGCGCGTCGATCACCTTCGAAGGGGCCAAGCAGACCTTCTCGTGTCCCGCTCCGTTGGGCGTACTGGCCGATACCGCGATAATCGCCGCAGCCCCGAAAGAGATGACAGCCAGCGGTTATGCCGACCTGTTCGCCAAAGTCCCGGCGGGTGCAGACTGGATCATTTCGGATGCACTGGGCGTGGAGCCGCTCGACGAACGCGCTTTCGCAATCGTCCAGGACGGACTGCAGGATGCGCTCGGCGATCCGGAAGGGGTGCGCCAGGGTACCGTCGAAACGATCGGGCCGCTGATCGAAGGGCTCATGCTGGGCGGTTTCGCGATGCAGGCGCACCAGACGAGCCGACCGGCCAGCGGTGCCGACCACCAATTCAGCCACCTGTGGAACATGGAACACCATAAAATGGCTGACGGGCACACCCCGTCGCACGGTTTCCAAGTCAGCATCGGATTGCTCGCCGCGACCGCCTATTACGAACAATTCCTCCACAGCGACATCGCCCGCCTCGATATCGAAGGGGCCGTCGCCGCATGGCCCGAATTGGCCGAAGCGGAAAAATATGCGCTGGAACTCTATGCGGGCACCGATTTCCCCGAAATCGGGCTGAAAGAGACGCACGCAAAATATATCGGCAAGCAACAACTGCGTGAACAGCTGGCCACGCTGAAAAATAACTGGCCGCAAATCAAGGCAAGGCTCGAAAAGCAGATCATCCCGTTTGCCGAGGCGAGCCGCCGGCTGCGGATCGTGGGCGCCCCCACCCGGCCCGAGGAGATCGGCATTACACGCCGGCGCATGAAAGAGAGCGTAATCCGTGCGCAGCATATCCGCCGGCGTTTCACCATCCTCGACGTAGCCGTTCGGACGAACCTGCTCGGGCAATGGACCGATGCGATTTTCGGCCCCGGCGGGGTCTGGGAGATCAAATAATCCCCAGACCAAGCTATTCCGCCTTACAAAAGCCAACGCGCCTGCACCGGGTACCATACCCCGCACAACGAGCCAGCGCACGGCGGCAAAATAACCTCGCAGAGTTCCGCAACATCCGGCGCACTCGACTCGCCGAAACCGAAAAATTGCACAACCCAACAACCAACGGCTAACCAAAACCGGACAAAACTTCAACCCGAACCGATGAACGATAACACACAAGCCTCAGCACAAACCGCCGCTGCCGCCGATCTGCAGGACGAGCACGGCTTCAGCCCCGAAGTGCGTAAACGTTTTCAATACTGGCAGACCCGCACGATCATCGCCACGATGGTCGGTTATGCGCTCTTCTACTTCGTACGTAAGAACTTCTCTTTCGCAATGACCGGCATGGAAACCGATCTGGGCATCTCGAAAACGAGTCTAGGCATCTTCCTCACGCTGCACGGGCTGATTTACGGCCTGTCGCGTTTCCTGAACGGCGTACTGGCCGACCGGGTCAACGCCCGCTTTTTCATGGCTTCCGGACTGGCCCTCTGCGCGCTGGCGAACTTTGCATTCGGATTCGGCGAAGATATCTCGACCTGGATTACGGGCGAAACCGGCGGATCGCAATTCACCAACACGCTGATTCTCTTCATGGGGCTGCTGTGGGTCGCCAACGGCTGGCTGCAAGGCATGGGGTTCCCGCCGTGCGCGCGGCTGCTGACGCACTGGATACCGCCCAAACAACTGGCGACCAAAATGTCCGTATGGAACACCTCGCACTCGATAGGCGCCGGGCTAGTGGTCATCCTCTGCGGCTATATCATGGGCACCCTGGGCAGCGGACCCAACCATGTCGGAGCGTGGAAATGGTGTTTCTGGATTCCGGCGGCGATCTCGTTCGCGGGAGCGATCGGCCTTTTCATCACGCTGCGCGATACGCCGCGCTCGGTGGGGCTGCCCGAACTACCCGGAACCGAAATCAAAAAAGAGAAACCGGGTAAAAAGAGCGCCGAAGAGAAACACATGCTGCGCCGGATGGTATTTGCCAATCCATTGATCTGGGTCCTTTCGATCGCGAACTTTTTCGTCTACATCGTGCGCTTCTCAGTACTGGACTGGGGACCGTCGCTGCTCAAACAGTCGAAGGGCATCTCGCTGGAGATGGCCGGATGGCTCGTAGCCCTGTTCGAGATCGCAGGAATCGTCGGTATGATCTTCGCGGGCTGGGCCACCGACCGTTACCTGAAAGGCCGCGCCCACCGCACCTGCGTCTTCTGTATGGCCGGGACGGCACTGTTCATCTTCGGATTCTGGGAACTGCCGCAGGGCGCCCCGATCTGGCTCACCTTCCTGCTGCTATGCGGCGCGGGCTTCTGCATCTACGGTCCGCAGGCGCTGATCGGCATCGCCGCCGCCAACCAGGCGACAAAAAAATACGCCGCCACGGCCACCGGATTCACAGGACTGTTCGGTTATGCGAGCACGATCGTTTCCGGTACCGGCCTGGGCTACGTAGCACAACATTACGGATGGAACTGGGCCTATATTACAATGATCACGATGGCGTTGGTGGGTATGCTCGTATTCTCGCTGATGTGGCGCGCCAAGATGGACGGATACGCCCGGATCAACTCGTAATCCGACAACAAACGCAAAGTACGCAAGCATACAGGAAGCTTCACGACAACGCAACCAAACCATGGATAAAAACACCTTCACAGACTGCTATTCTCCGCTGGCACACGAGGAACTGATGACCCGGCTCGCTGCGATCCGGCACGTCGCACTCGACATGGACGGCACGATCTACATGGGCTCGACACTTTTCCCGTGGACCAAAGCCTTCCTCGCCAAACTCGACGCGCTGGGAATCGGTTACTCGTTCCTGACGAACAACCCGTCGAAAAACATCGACGACTACCTGCACAAACTGGAAGGGATGGGCATCGGGGTGCCCCGTGAACGGATGTACACCTCCGCACTGGCCACCATCGACCACATCCGTACGCACCATCCCGAGGCCAAACGGCTCTTTTTGCTCGGTACGCCGAGTATGATCGCGGAATTCGAAGCGGCCGGGTTCGAGTCCGCCCCCGCCACGGAGGGAGACAAACCCGATATGCTGGTAGTGGCGTTCGACATGACCCTCACCTACCCTCGCCTGTGCCATGCGGCATGGCTCGCGGCACAAGGCATTCCGTACGTTGCGACGAATCCCGACCGCGTCTGTCCCACCGACCGGGCAGAGGTGCTGGTCGATTGCGGCTCAATCTGCAAATGCATCGAGTACGCCACCGGCCGGGAACCGGACGTCGTACTGGGGAAACCCGATCCAGGAATGCTCACGGGTATCGCCGCACGTTACGGGTTGCAACCGTCCGAAATCGCCATGGCGGGCGACCGAATCTACACGGACGTAGCCACGGCACGCAACGCCGGATCGCTCGGCGTACTGGTACTCTCGGGCGAGACGACACTCGAAACGGCCCTCGCCTCCGATCCCGGGCCCGACCTGACCGCACGCACGCTCAGAGAGTTCGGGGAGCTGCTCGAAGAGGCACGGCAGTCCCGTCCGTAGCAATACATTGCGTGTTCTACGATCAACGCCACGGAGCTCCGATTTCCGGACCGAAAGGATTGCAGCAAACGATATAGGAGTGCGCAGCATACCGCAGGAAGTCCCTGTGTATAATACAAACTGCGACGCCGGAGCATTCAACGTCAACACCACCACACAATGACACAGATTATCAGCATTGCCCAACGGCACAAATACATCCTCGACAAGCTGAAAAAGGACGGCTACATCCGCGTGGCCGACATCGCCAAGAGCCTGAAGGTAACGGCCGTGACGGTCCGCAAGGACTTCAAGGCGCTCGAAGAACAGGGACTGCTGTTCCGCACGCACGGCAGCGCATGCCCTGTCAATCCGCATGTAGCGGACCGGAGCGTACAGCTCAAAGAACTCGAAAACCGGGTGCAAAAGGAGAAAATCGCTCAGGCCGCGACGCAACTGCTCGAGGAGAACGACTCGGTAATCATCGCCACCGGCTCGACCATCATGGCCTTCGCCAAGAAGATCGTCCCGAAAGGAACGCTCAACGTCGTAACCCCGTCGCTGAAGGTGTCGATGCTGCTCTCCGCCGTCGGGAACGTCAACATCATCCAGCTGGGAGGTGTCGTACACAAAAAATCGCTCTCGGTACGCGGAACCTCCCCGCTCATCTCGATGGAAGAGTTCTCTTGTTCGAAACTCTTTATCGGCGCCGACGGCATCAACGAAGAGTACGGCGTAACCAATTCCAATTTGGAAGAAGCGCAGCTGAACCGCGAAATGATGAAAGCGGCGTCAAAAACGATCGTACTGGTCGATTCGTCTAAATTTTCGCGCAAAGGTTTCGGCCGCATCTGCCCGCTGAGTCAAATCCACACGGTAGTCACGGACGGAGGTATTCACGCCTCGACCATCCGCATGCTCGAAGAGCAGGGGGTGGAAGTCATCATCGCTGAATAATCAAGAAAAATGCCCCCCTCCGGCGGCGAATGCCGGTACACTGCAAACAGAAACAGGATTGGCTGTCCTTCACCGGTTGCAGTATTTCGGGAGCTCTTATTTGAAATATTCCCTTTCAGGACAAATCCATCCAAAGGGTGTTTGTCGCGTCCTGGACTCCGTCAAGACGGAGTTAAATTTCAATCGTGGCGCAATTCCGCGTATTCCGGCACAGCCCATCACACCGACGGGTAGTAATGTTCGGCAAGGCGAGTGAACTGCTCGACCTGAGCGCGTTCCCACACCTCGTCGTATCCCAGTTCGGCAGCGAGCAGTTGCGCCACACGCGGAGCGGCCTGCACGGCACGGCGCGCATCGACGAACAGGATTCGCACCCGCCGGGCCAACACGTCCTCGACTGTCCGGGCCATCTCCTCGCGAATGGCCCACACGACCTCGGCCTCGGTGTAATCGAGCCCTTCGACCAGTTTCGTATCATACCCCTGCCGCATCAATTCGGCAATCGCCGGCATATCGGAGCCATAGACATAAAGATGGTTCGTCAGGTCGGAGTGTTCGCGGTAACCGTGAATCGGGAAACGGCGGGGCATAAATTTGCGGAGGGGGAACAGCTTTATCCTCCCGGCCTTGTCGACCGTATCCTCGGCCATCTTACGGTAGGAAGTCCACTTGCCCCCGGTAATGGTAATCAGGCTGTGATCCGAAACGATGATTTTGTGGCCGCGCGAAAGTTCTTTCGTACTTTTGCCCTCTCTACTGGGTGCCGCCAGCGGGCGCTGCCCCGCAAACATCGACAGAATATCGGCTCGCGTCGGGGCCGGATCCATGTAAAGGGCCGCCGTGCCGAGGATAAAGTCGATCTCCTCTTCCAACGGGCGGGGTTCCTCTTCGGGTGTTTCGCGAAGAATATCGGTCGTACCTACTACAACCTTGTCGTGCCACGGCACGGCGAACAACACGCGGCCGTCGCTGGTTTTGGGTACCATAATCGCATAATCGCTCTGCAAAAAACGTTTGTCGAGCACCAGATGAACCCCTTGGCTCGGGCGCACCAGCGGCGCATGGCCAGGCTGGTCCATCGCCATCACCCGGTCGACAAAGACGCCGGCGGCATTGACCACGGATCTCGCACGGACCCTATACCTGCGGCCGGTCTCGCTGTCGGTCATCCGGACACCGCAAACGCGCCCCTTTTCATCGTGCATAATCTCTTCGACAGGAGCATGATTCAACAGGCAGCCGCCATGCTCGGCACAGGTCTGCGCCAGGTTGACGGCCATGCGCGAATCATCGAACTGGCCGTCGTGATAAACGATACCGCCCTTCAATCCGCGCTTGACGGACACCGGCAGACAACGGGCCGTCTTCGCGGCCGAAATGAAACGTGAACGGCCATAACCGAAACCCAACGAAAGCAGGTCGTAAAAAGCGAGCCCGCAGAAATAGAGAAAATTGTCCCTCCAGCGGTAGTTCGAGATCACGAACGCCTGGTCCTTGACCAGGTGCGGCGCATTGGCCTTCATGCGGCCCCGTTCGCGCAGCGCTTCGAATACCAATGCGACATCGCCGTGCTGCAGGTAACGCACCCCTCCGTGCACCAGTTTCGTACTCCGGCTCGAAGTGCCCTTTGCGAAATCATCCTGTTCGAACAGCGCTACGCTGTAACCGCGCAATACCGCATCTACCGCGCACCCCAGTCCGGTGGCGCCGCCCCCGATGATTACCATATCCCATACCCGGCCTTCATCGGCCAGCAATTTCAGGCTCTCTTCCCTCTTCATATTATCATTTTTCGCTTTTCCAGTTTCGTTTACCACCAAAACCATTAAAAACGAAACAAAAGTAATACAAAAAGAAAGAAAGAGCAAACACTACCGCTCCAATCCGCCGCCCAAAGCTTTGTAAAGCGAAACCGTTGCGGTAAATTCGGTCAGAATCGCATCGTTGACGGCGATTTCAGAGTCGAACAACTGGCGCTGGGCGTCAAGCACGTCCATATAACTCACCACGCCGTTTACATATTGCAATTTGGCCAATTTGTTATAAGAGAGCGCTGATCGGTACAGCGCATCGGCCGAACGCCGCATTTCGCGGCTCTTGCGATAGGTCACCAGCGCATTGTTCACCTCTTTGAACACCTCGAGAATCTTCTTTTCGTAAGCATACACCTGCTGCTCGTAAGCGGCCTTGGCAGCTTTGTGCGCCGCCCGTTTGCTCCCCAATTGGAACAAAGGACCAGTCAATGCACCGGAAACGAACCACGTCGGGCTTTTGAGGAAATCGGTCAACTCTGCATTTTCGGCACCGAGGTTAGCGGTCAACCGCAGTTTCGGGAACATATCGGTCAATGCCACGCCCACCTTCGCATTCGCCTCGCGCAATGCCTGCTCGGCCTGCCGCACGTCGGGACGCCTCTCCAACAGCGAAGAAGGCAGGTCCACAGGCAACTCCGTGCCCATTTGCACATCCCCCAGGTCGCTTCCGCCACGGGGAATTCCGGCAGGAAACTCTCCCAACAATACCGACAGGTCGTTCTCCTTGAGCTTGATCTCATTTTCGAACTTCGGCAACAGCGTTTCGGTACGGGCCAATTCGACGAGGCTCTGGCGGTACGGAATTTCCGAAGTAAGTCCCCCCTCGTAGCGTAATGTGGCAAAATGGACGGCATCGCGCCGCGCTTCGAGAGTCTGCCGGACAATGGAGAGTTCGCGGTCGAGCGCTTTCAGGTCGAAATACATCTGCGCGACCTGCGAAACGATCGTCAGTCGCAACGCCCGCTGCGCCTCTACCGATTGCAGGTAGGCCGCTACGGCCGCCTCATTCTGCCAGCGCAGGTTCCCCCAAATATCGATTTCCCACCCGAAAGTCAGGTTCGCGTGCAGTTCAGGGTCGTATTTTTTGTTATCGCCTCCGTAATTGAGGTATTCGCGGTCGCCGTAGAGGTCCATTCCGGCCCCGGGAAACATCTTCGCAAAAGTGATCCGCTTGGCCGCCATCAATTCGCGGACACGCGCCGCTGCGGCAAGCATGTCCTTGTTGTGGTCGAGCGCCCGCGAGATCAATCCCTGCAGGACCGTATCGGCATAAAGCGTACTCCAGCCGATGTCGGCAGTCGTTCCTTCAGTCATACCCTCTTCGTCGAACGTAACGGGCATCTCTTTCAGTTCCGGTGTCCGGAACGAACGCCCCACCCGGCAGGAAAAGAGGCTCAGTGCTACAGCGACCACCAATAATATAGGATACAAGACTCTCATAATGTCAACGTTTTTTGCGTTTCTCCCTGAACGAGACATGGATGTACGGCAGGCGCATTTTCGGAAAACGAAGCTCCGGCAGGCGAAGCCGCTCCTTGAGCTTATAGACCATCACGAAGAAGAACGGCACCAGCACGATCCCCACCGTAATCGCAAAGATCATCCCGAAGAACACACCCGTACCGATCGAGTGGCGGCTCGCCGAACCGGGCCCCGAGGCGATCACCATCGGCAACATACCGAGTACGAACGCGAGCGACGTCATCAGGATAGGACGGAAGCGCAACTGTGCGGCATGAATCGCGGCAGCAACGGGATCGGCCCCTTCGTCGACCTGTATCTTGGCGAATTCGACGATCAGGATCGCGTTTTTGGCCGCCAACCCCATCAGCGTCACCAGACCGATCTGGAAATAGACATCCTGATCGAGTCCCAGCGCACCGATGCCCAAATAGGCGCCCAACGCCGCCACAGGCAACGACAACAGCACCGCCAGCGGCACGATCCAGCTTTCGTATTGCGCGGCAAGGAACAGGAAAACGAACAGCAACACGAGGGCCATCACCTTGCCGGTCTGTCCCGAAGCCTTTTGCTCCTGAAACGAAAGGCCGCTCCAGGCCAAGCCTATATTGTCCGGCAAGTGCTCCTCGACGATCTCCTCGATCGCCGCCATCGCCTGTCCCGAACTGCGGCCGGGAGCCGGTGTCACCTGCATCGGAGCCGAAGTATACATATTAAAGCGCGTGATACTGCCCGGCCCGGTCGTGTAAGCGGTCTTGCCCAGTGCCGAAAGCGGCACCATCGAACCGGACGAGGTTTTGACGAAGAAGAGGTTGATGTCGTCGCGGTTCGTACGGAACTCCTGATCCGCCTGGATATATACGCGGTAGATGCGGTTGAACATGTTGAAATCGTTGACATAGACCGATCCCAGATAAGCTTTCATCGTCGAGAAAATGTCGGACATCGGGACTCCGAGCAACTGCGCCTGATCGCGGTCCACATCGAAGTAAAGCTGCGGAATCTCCGGCTGCAACGACGTGGAGACAGAGGCCAGTTCGGAAGTCTCCGCCGCATAACGCCGGAATGTATCCACCGCCGCCACCAGGTCATCCCACTCGGCTCCAGAACGGGCCTGCAACTGGAACTCGACGCCACCGGCCGAACCGAGGCCCGGCACCACGGGCGGACGGGTCGTGAACGCACTGATCTCCGGATAATCGTGGAACTCGCGTTGCACGTCGCGCATCACCTCTTCGACCTTCTTATCGCGCTCTTTCCACGGCTTGAGGATCACCGTGAGCGTCGCACGCCCCTGGTTCGTACCCACCCGGGGACTCGAACCGGTTACGTTCTGCACATACTCCACGGCATCGTGCCCACCCAGGTAGGCAATCGCACGTTCGGTCACCTCCCTCGTCCGCTCAATGGTCGTTCCCTCGGGCATCGCCAGTTCGACGGTGAAAAAACCCTGATCTTCCTGCGGAATGAAACCCGAAGGAATAAATTTGCTGAGTACGAAAATCAAGACGAGCACCATCCCGAAACCGGCCATAATCCGGCGCGGACGGTTCAGCACCACGCCTAACAGACGTGTGTACTTTTTATTGCCGCGGTTGAGCCAGATGTTGATTTTGCGGAATACGATATTCTTGCGCCCGGTTTGCGGCCGCAGGATAATCGCGCACATCGCCGGGCTCAGCGTCAGCGCAACGACGGCAGAAATGAGTACGGACACGACGATCGTCACCGAGAATTGCCGGAACAGCGAACCGGTGATGCCCGCCAGGAAACTGACCGGAATAAAGACGGCAGCCAGCACCAGCGACGTGGCGATCAGCGCGCCGGTCAGCTCTTTCATCGCGATGTGCGTCGCCTCGCGTGCCCCGATCTTACGCTGCTCCATGATGCGCTCGACGTTCTCGACCACAACGATCGCATCGTCCACCACGATACCGATGGCGAGGACCAGTCCCAGCAGCGTCAGCATGTTGAGCGAGAAGCCCATGATCAGCATAAAGCCGAAAGTCCCCACCAGCGAGATCGGTACCGCGACGATCGGGATCAACGCCGTACGCCAGCTCTGTAACGAGAGAAAGACGACCAGGATCACCAGAAACAGCGCCTCGAACAACGTTTTATACACTTCGTGGATCGATTCGGCGATATACTCGGTCATATCGAACGGGACAAGGTAATCCAGCCCTTCAGGAAAATCCTTCGCAATCTCTTTCATCGCCTCTTTCACCTCGGTGGCCACCTGCATCGCATTGGCCCCCGGAAGCATATAGATCCCCAGGATCGCCGCATTGCTGCCGTTCAGCCCGCTTTCGGTGCTGTACGACGACGCTTCGAGCGAGACCCGCGCAACGTCGCGCATGCGGATGAACGAACCGTCGGGATTGGCCCGGACTACAATCTCTTCGAAATCGCTTACCGACGACAGACGCCCCGGCGCAGTGAGCGGAATGGCTACATCGACACCCGCCACAGGCGGCTTTCCCAGTTCCCCGGCGGCCGATTCGCGGTTCTGGTCTTTCAGCGCATTCTGCAAATCCTTCACCGTCAATCCAAAACTGGCCAGCCGGTCGGGATAAACCCAGATCTGCATGCCGTAATACCGGCTGCCGATATTCGACACGCGCCCGACGCCCGGAATACGCCGCAACACGTCGAGGACATTGATCGTCGCGTAATTACTCAGGTAGATCTCATTGAATTTCGGGTCGTCCGAGGTCAGCGCAATCGTCAGCAATTGGCTGGGGGCCTGTTTCTCGACCGAAATACCGTTCTGGAGCACCTCGGCCGGAAGGCGTGCCTCGGCCAGTTTTACACGGTTCTGCACCTCGACGGCCGCCAGATCGACGTCGGTGCTCACATCGAACGTCACCGTAATCGACAAGCCGCCCGAGTTGGAACTGCTCGACTCCATATAAATCATGCCGGGCGTGCCGTTGAGCTCTTGCTCCAGCGGCGTGGCGACAGCCTGCGACACCGTCGCGGCATTCGCTCCCGGATAAGAGGCGCTGATCTTGACTACGGGCGGGGTAATCTGCGGATATTGCTCGATGGGCAGCGATACGAGGCCGATGATACCCACCAGCACGATCAGCACGGACAAAACAGTCGAAAAGACCGGTCTGTCGATAAAAAATCCCGGTTTCATCGCCTATTCGTTTTGGTTAGTACTGGATGGCCCTGCCTTGACAGCTTCGGCATCTTGTGCGGTTTTAGCCCCCTTGGCAGCCTGCCCTGCTGCCGGCTGCCGTGGGGCTGCATCCCCGGATTTTCCGGCCGGCCGTTGCTCACCCGGATTCGCATCCGGCTGACTATCACCCCTCAATTCTTCCGAAGTGAACCTGTCGTCCGAAGTCCACGTCACATGCTGGCCGTGCTTGAGTTTCTGATACCCCTCGGATACGATTTTCTCGTCCGGAGACAACCCCCTGTCCACTACCACGCGGTTGCCCTGTTCGGCACCCAACTCGATAAACCGTTTTTCGACGATACTGTCTGGCCGGACGACGAAAATAAACGCACCGCCCTTCTCGATTGAAATCGCCTTCTTGGGTACCACCATTACGTTTTCCAGCACGTCGAGCAGCAACCTGACCCGCGTAAACTGTCCCGGCAACAACACTTGGTGCGGATTGGGCAATACGGCACGCACCCCGAAAGTCCCGGTCTGGGGATCGACCTGCGGTGACGCGAAATCGACGATCCCTTTTTCACCGTAAGCCGAGTTGTCGGCCAATGTCACAGAAACGGTAGGCTGCCACGAACGAGACGTGTCGAGTTCGCCCAGATGGACGTTACGCCGTTGGCTGCGCAGGTAATCGAGCGCCGTCAGTTTGAAATCGACCAGTACCGTATCGCTTTTGACCACGGTAGCCAACCGTGTGGAATTGGATTTGCCGACCAACGAGCCGATATCGGCGTACCGTTCACTGATATAGCCCGTCAGCGGAGATCGCACCACCGTGTAACTCAACTCCAATTCGGCCTGCTGCAAATCGGCCTTGCTCATCGCCACGCTCGCACGAGCCATATCCAACGCGGCTACGGCATTGTCCAGATCGAGCTGGCTCGCGGCATTCTGCTCATAAAGCGGACGCAGGCGCTGTACGTCGCGTTCGGCCTTGGCCGCCTGCGCTTCGTCCTTCTTGAGCTGCGCCTTCGCCTTTTCGACGCGCGCCTTATACTGATCGTCATTGATATAAAAGAGGGGTTCGTTCATGCGGACCCGTTTGCCCTCTTCGAACGTCATTTTTTCGAGAAACCCTTCGACCCGGGCATTGATCTCGACACGGCTGGCCGCCTTGATCAGGCCGACATAATCCCCGTAAATTTCGATATTGTCGACCAACACATCTTCCACCCCGACCACCGGAATCTCAGCCGGAGCCTCTTTGCAGCCCCCCATCAGAGCCGCACAAAACGACATCCAGCAAAAAACGTTTACTCCGTTTCTCATAACTACATCGTTTTTACCCTAATCTATCGGCCGACAAGATATATATTTTTTCCTAAAAAGATTCGGGCCACAAGGAAACGACGCTGAACTGCAACTGCTTCCATTTATCGTTTCAACTATAACCCTCTATTTTCATCTGTTATAGTACTACACTGAAAATCAACTGCTATTCACATTCAGGCTTGCTTACTAAAGAATTTTATCCTATTTTTGTAGGACTTTCAACCGGTCATATCTCTGTTTAAGAGATGAGGCAGCTGAACCCCACACTTCAACCCGATTTTCGAGGATCGTATACACACGGTCTGGAAGCTTAGGCGTGGTTTTATCCGAAGGAAATGACAGATAGCCCCCAGACCGAACTACACTGGTACGTAGCGAAAACATTCCGCCGGGAAAGAAAAATCAAAGAGCGCCTCGAAATCCTCGGCATCGAACATTTCATCCCGTTTCACAAAGTCGTTAAACAGTTCGGGGCACGGAGGGTTGCCGTCGAAGAACCGATTATCAATGGAATCATTTTTATCCGTTACGATTTCCGCGGCAGTATCGCATTAGTCAACGATTACGGTTTCGAAATGCGATACCTGCGTAATCGCGAGACCCGTTCGCTGCTCGTTGTGCCCGACAAACAGATGGAGGACTTCATCTTCCTGCTCAGCCATTGCGAAGATCAGATCGAGTTCGTCTCCCCCGATCTACGTCCCGGCGACCGGGTGCGCGTGACGGAGGGGCAGTTCAAAGGTATCGAAGGTGAGTTGATCCGTATCAAAGGACATAAAAGAGTGGTCATCCGGCTGCAGGATGTAGCGGCACTGGCCACCGTATACATTCCGGGCAATTTCCTGGAGAAAATCTGACACGAGTTTTCTTCCGCGACTGTTCCAATGTTTGCAACTATCACTCTCTGTTGCCGGTTTATTCCGCATTCGGTTTCGCTCAAATGTGAATCATCAAAAACACCTGAGCAATAACCATCGACAATTCGGGATTCAAACTATTCGTACTGAATCAGCACAGGAATAACGCAACGCATGTATCTGCGTCGGTTACGCCGGCAAGAGTTCGGAGGGCAATTTCACGATAACATTCTATTTACTAAATTTCAAAGGCAATCCGCATGAAAGGCATTGTATTGGCCGGTGGTTCTGGTACGCGGTTGTACCC
>OGPW01000349.1_pt1 | contig 37661 bp, 30 predicted proteins | sample 1553061 | NCBI WGS metagenome assembly OGPW01 (sample SAMEA2580292, study PRJEB22360) | human gut metagenome | biome: human gut; feature: human-associated habitat; material: faeces | place: Denmark | collected 2008/2010
GATGACCGCGGGGCTGGCCGGTAGCAGGAGCAGCAGCCGCCACCGCACTCGGTCAGATAGTCGGTGGCGTGATACCGCTTATCTATTTCGCACGGAAGAACGAAAGCCATCTGCGCTTCGTGCGCACGAAGCTCGAATGGCGACCTTTAGGAAAGGCGTGCCTGAACGGCTCATCGGAGTTGGTCTCGAACATCGCCACCAGCCTGGTCGCCACCCTCTACAACTTCCAGCTGCTGCGCTATATCGGCGAGAACGGGGTGGCCGCCTACAGCGTGATCGGCTATACCGCCATGATCTTCGCTGCGATCCTGATGGGCTACGCGATGGGCTCATCGCCGCTGATGAGCTACCAATACGGCGCTGGCAACAAACGCGAGATGCGCAACATCATGATGAAGAGCTTGAAGATCATCGGGGTGTTCTCGATCGTGATGTTTGCCGCCGCCGAAGCGCTCGCACCAGCGCTGTCTTACATCTTCGTGAGCTACGATCCTGAACTCTTGGATTTCACCGTGCAAGCGTATCGCCTCTATGCGTTGGCGTTCCTCCTGATGGGCATCCCGATCTACGGCTCGGCGTTCTTCACCTCGCTGAACAATGGGCTCATCTCTGCCTTGATCGCATTCCTCCGTACACTCGTATTCGAATGCGGTGCAGTGCTGATCCTGCCGCTCATTTGGGGAATCGATGGTATTTGGCTTTCGGTGTCGATCGCTGAGCTGTGCGCTGCCATCATAGCCGTCACTTTCATGATCGCGCTGCGTAATCGCTACGGATACAGCAAGAAAAGCCTGACCTTGCATAAGAACACCGAAGCCGCAAGCTAGCCAATCTGCGCATGATCGCGCATGAGGCAGAGCTGGATTCGAAGGTAGAGGCCAAACAGGATCCGAGCTTGTTCTTCTCTGTCGTCTTGCCGCTCCGCCGTTTCTTCTGTTACCTACTGTTCGTCTCACTCGGCTTTTCACTCAGATGTTCGGAGTTCGTGATCGTTGACAGGTCGCAGGTTCACTGGCGAACTAGAGCACCGCTTCAGCGCCGCGGTTGCCCCCTGCTTCAGCGGTTTGCGTGCGCTTCTTCGCAGCAACGAGTCCCACGCAGAAGAAGGCAAGGGCAAAGAGCGCCATCACGCCGAGCGCGATGAAGAGCACACTGGGCTGTGCGCCTGCTGCACCCGTGCAAAGATCGGCAACGGCCTGACATGCCTGCGTGTACCAAAGACCTGGTAGCCAATGGGCGATGTCGCGCACCACCGGTTCCATGAGGCTGATCGAGAACCACGCACCGCCGAAGAACGATATCGCAAGACCGACGATGTTTCCTACCGAATTCGCTACCGCCGTATTGGCGCCGAGCATACCGAGCATAAATCCGATGGATGCGGGAATGAGCGAAAAGACGAGCACCACGAGCGCGATCGCCGCCATGCCGCCCGCCCCGAGCAGCGCGACTCCTTCAGGGAAGAAGAGCGCACCGAGCACGAGCACCCACGCAACCGAAGCGAGCGCAATGGCAAGGCAACTGAGCACCAGTTGCGCATTGAGCGATCGAAGCGGCAGCGGAGAAGCAAGGTTACGCTTGCGCACATCGCTGCGACCCATGCGGTAGAGCAGCACACCGATGCATACGGTGATGCCGGTGAAGAGCGGATACATACCCCACGTAAGGTAGAAGATGAGCTGGTCAAGAGGAGAGGCGGACTGCTCGCCCTCAAGCACGGTGCCCTGGGCCTGCTTGGATGCGAAAGCGAGCGCATCTTGCGTGAGAGCACCAACATCCCCCGTTCCTTCGGAAAGTGCCAGCGTGTGGAGCAGCGAGGCATATTCGTTCACGACCTCATCCACGTATGCTCCCGAAAGCGAGGAGTAACTGAATATCACTTCCATTTCAGGAATCTCTTCAGCGCTCTTCGCTGCGAGGAAACGCTCCTCATAGCCTTCAGGGATGATGAGCAGGTAATCCACATGGCCCTTCGCGACCGCATCCTGAATAGCAACACGGTCATCCGCTACCCAGGTCGCCTCCCCGCCTTCTGCGAGTGCTTCGGCAAGCGAATGCGAAATGGTACTGTTGTCGCGGTCGATGATCGAATAGACATATTCTGCGCGCTCGAAATCGTCGCTTTGCCTATCGTCGAGCGGAACGGCAGAAAAAGCCAACACGACGCTCATGAAGCTCAAGCCCACCACATAGATAAGGGGAAAGACGAACGATGCGCGCATGATGCGCAGGGCGCACTTAAAGACTTGCATAGCGTTTCCTCCTCAGTGAACGAGTGGAGAGCGCGAAGAAGATGAGCGCCATCACTAGCAGGATCGCAAGATGCCCGAACGTTTGCGCATAGGTGTCGTAATACATGGTCGCGTAAAAGGCTTGGCATACTTGCACGACTGGGTTGATCACATCCAGCCAAGGAGCAGTTTGCGATACGGCATCGGCGAAGTCCATCGCGAAGGTGCCATAGAGCCCTGCAAAGAGAGAGGCCACGCACACGATCCCAGTCACGATACCGCCCTTCGCCTGATCGGGCACTTTCGGAATAGCAGCGAGCGCGCATCCGAGCGCTGTGGCGCAGAGCGAGGCAACGAGGCAGATGAGGATGCAGATGCCCACACGATCCCCAAAGTCAACGCCACCGATCACCACGAGGAACGCGAAGAGCACGAGCAGGCTCGCGAACGAGAGCAACCAGCTCGCAAGCAGCGTGACGAAAGCGGTCTTGCCATGCGAAAGCGCACCGAGCGAACGACGTGCCGCAAGGGCAGACGCATTCGCGCGGATCTGTTGGAACCCGATGAGCCCGATGCTGGCACCGAAGAACGCCGCCATGCCGAAGAGGGCGAAGTAGTAGCGCAGCGATTCACGCGGGGTATTGTCGGTGACGCTTGCGCGCACAGTGGCTTCAACAGGGGCCATGAGCGTCTCGATGAATTCAGGGTTGGCAAGTGCTGCTGGATTCTTCTGCAAGGTCTCCTTGATCAGCGCCTCTTCGGCTACATAGCGATCCATGATCATCATGAGGATGGAAGGCTCCACCTCATACGCTTCAGAAGCGCTGGTGGCTTTTGCGAGCACGGTTCGTACCTCGCCATCGTCATACTGCACATAGCCTGCGTATTCATCGTCAGTTCCCAAGCTCTCGCGCACGAGCGCGGCAGCTTCTTCGGGCGAAGACACGTAGGTGATGTTGAAGAGCGCATCGTCGCCTTCACCGAGCGCTTCCATGAAGGTAGCGAACGCCTGCGCGCCGAACGCTTCTTCGTCGAAGACGCTTCCAACCTGAGCGCCTGCTTGCGCTGCTGATGCGATGTTCTCGAAGGAGAGAGCGGTGTGCTCTTCGCCCTTCGGCTGCTCTTCATCGACCACGACCACATTCACCGAAACCGCTTCCGCACGCTCATCGAGCGCGCCGAGCATCATCACGAACAGTGAACCGAGCACGATCGGAAAGACGAGCGTCCAGATGAGCACGCCGGGTACTCGTACGAGCTGAAGCAATGAGTATTTGAAACTAGCCCACATAACCGCCCTCAATCACGTAGCTCGCGACCGGTGATCTCCAAGAACACATCGTTGAGCGTAGGCGGTTCAGCCCAAATGCGCCCAGGCTTGATGCGTGCTACCGAAAGAGCATCGAGCACATCGGCCACATTGTGCTCAGCGTTCTCGCACACCACTTCTAGCCGGCCGCTTTCGTACTCCACGCGCAGCGCATGCGGAAGCGACCGCAGCTTGATGAGCGCCGCTTCGGAAACGTCCGCTTCAATGATGATCTTCTCGCCTGCCGCAACGAGTGCCTTAAGTTCTTCGTTCGTGCCGCACGCGAGCGTGTGCCCTTTGTCCATGATCATGATGCGCGTGCAGATCTCTTCGACCTCTTCCATGTAGTGGCTGGTGTAGACGATGGTCGACCCTTCGGTATTCATCTGTTTGATGCCATCGAGAATCGATGCACGGCTCTGCGGATCGACCGCCACGGTAGGTTCATCGAGGAAGATGAGCTCAGGACGATGCGCGATGCCGCAAGCTATATTGAGGCGCCGTAAAAGACCCCCGGAAAGCTTCTTAGGACGCGCGCGGGTGTAATCTTCAAGCCCGACAAATTCGATGGCACGCTTCACCAACTGCTTGCGCTCTGCCGCATCTGAAACATACAAGCTGCAGAAGTAATCGATGTTCTGCTGCACGCTCAGCTCTTCGAACACCGCGATATTCTGCGGCACGATGCCGATGCGCCGCTTCAGGTCGTAGCGCGTCTGCGTCATCGGCTGACCGAACAGGCAGATCTCGCCGCGATCGTAGGTGAGCAACTGCAAAATGCAATTGATGGCGGTCGTCTTTCCGCTGCCGTTCGGTCCGAGCAAGCCGAGGATCTCGCCCGGTGCGATCTCGAGCGTGAAGTGATCGAGCGCCACCGCGCTTCCGTAGCGTTTAACAAGGTCCTTGACGGATACGATCGGTTCCACGGGATTCCTCTTTCTTCCTACAAAAACGATAGCGCCTTCCTCACGCGAATAGGACGCGCGGGCGCGGGACGTGCGAAGGAATGCTCATCTTGTATATAAAAGCCACATTCATCATATTCTCAAGCCGCAGCCCTTGAGAATATGACATTTGTCATCCATAGGAAGAATCCAAAGATGACCTGGTGTTTTTTACAAAACTGAGAAGACCGCCACAAACGTTACAATAAAGGCATGAGAAATTTCGTCGATGAAATAGTGCTGGCCATTCTCTGCTGCTTGGTCTCACTTCTTGCGAACAAGAGCGATCTTGCCATCGTGGGATTGCTCACCACCGTAGTACTGATCTGCATCTGCGCCTACGCGAACAAGCCCGTGCGGATAAGCGCACAAGTCCTTTTCTATCTCTGCGCGATCATGATCGGCGATGTCTTCTTCTACCTACCCGTAGTGGTCTATCTTGCCCTGCGCGAACGCTCGTGGCTCGTTCGCCTGCTCTGGATCGCACCCCTTGTGGGCGTGATGGCCTTGAACGCTTTTGGCGTAGCGGGCTCATACGGCATCGGCCTGCAAGTGCAGGGTTCCCTGATTGCGGCAGGACTTGCTGCGCTCGGTAGAGCGAGCGCTTTTGAAGCGGTGATGGGCATCGAGGTGCTCTTATGCGTGATCTCGGTCGTTCTTGCGGTGCGCAACTTGCGCGAGACGAGCGAGCGTGAAGCGTGCCGTTTCGCTTATGACGACCTGCGCGAAGGTTACCTCTCGCTCATGCAGGCTACTGCGCAAAATACCGAAGAGAACAATGAGACCGCGCAGCTGATCGCGCATGAGGCAGAACGTTTCGCCGACTTGACCGAGCGTGAACTCAGCGTCGTTCGCCTTGTGGCACAGGGTATGGACAATCGCGAGATCGCAAACACGCTCTTTCTCTCTGAAGGAACCGTGCGCAACCATATCAGCTCGATTCTTTCCAAAAAGGCACTCTCCAACCGCACGCAGATCGCGGTGCTCTACTACCGCGGCTAACATGAAACACCCTGGCCATACACAAAAGCTACACCAATGTTGCTTCCCACAGCGCTGGTGCTACTATAGCGTGCATGAATGAAACCATGGCGAACAACACACCGGCAAAACCTCCTCATGCGAAGGATGCGAAACACCAGATAGCACGCCGCAGCATGCTCTGCTTCGTGCTGTTCGTGCTGCTCGGGTTTTCGCTCGGTTGTTCGGAGTTCGTGATCATCGGCATCGAACCTGAGCTCGCTGAGCATTACAACTGCTCGATCGCACGCATTGGAGAGCTGATCAGCCTCTTTGCGCTCGCTTACGCTATCGCGACCCCGCTGCTCTCGATCTTCACCGGATCGTTTCGGCGCTCGACCATTCTGGTGGTCTATCTTGCGATCTTCGTGGTGAGCAACTTCGTTTCTGCCACCGCACCTACCTATGAAGTGCTGCTCATCTCGCGTATCGTGATGGGCGCGGTCTCTGGTCCGCTGCTCGCCGTTGCCACCACCTACGTGCCTGACTTGCTGGGCGCGCATCGTTCGTCAATCGGCATCTCGATCATCTATGCAGCCTTTTCGATCGCGCTCGTGCTCGCAACGAGCGCGGGACGCTTCATCGTCGAATACCTCACCTGGCAGGTAGCAATGGATGCCGCCTTCGTCTTCGCGCTCGTATCCGCCGTACTGCTCACGATCTTCGTGCCGCACGAAGCATCTCCGCACAAAGAAGGCTCCGCGCAAAAGCACTCCGCTCTCGCCTCCCTGCGTGAACAAGTGGTCCTCTTCAAGGAACCGCCCATCATCTTCGGCGTGCTCCTCTTCACCTTCGGCGTAGGAGCGGTCTACACCTTCTATGGCTACGTAGCCCCCTACCTCGGATTCCCGCCAGCACAATCGGGCCTTATCCTGCTCGTCTTCGGCATCATCTGCATCGTGTCCGACCTGATCTCGGGCGTGGTGGATGTACGCGCGGGCATGAAGCCCATTCCTGCGATGCTGTTCGCACTCGCGCTCGCCCTTTTTGCGCTCTGGCTCTGCAAGACGAATAGCGCACTTGCGCTCGTGCCCATCTTCCTTATCGCGCTGCTCATGTATAGCTTCTCGATCTCATGCATCACGATGTTCATGGGCGTAGCGCGCAAGCGCCATCCACGCGCGCTCGTGCTTGCTGCCTCCATCGAGCCCACCTCGTTCAACATCGGCATCGCCTTCGGCACGCTCGTGGGAGGTCTTGTCGTGACCCACGCAGGTCTTGGGGAAGTCGGTTTTGTTGGCGGCATATTAGGAGTTCTCTCTTGCATCTGTGCAGCGATCGCACGACGCTTCTGGCAGCGTATGCAGGATTCTTCGCCAGATCGCTCCTAACCTTCTGTCGGTTCCGTTACAGAACAGCGAACGCTTGGCATCGGATCGAGCTGCATGGCCCCACGCCCCCTCTGCGCCCTCTATGATGTGTTCACCGATCACGGTGACAGAAACAGCGTGCACGGTAAACTCGCGATCTGCAAAGGCTCTTTTGCCGAAGCAACCTTTGCAGAAGCGGGCAAGAAACAGATGGACTTTAGGGTAAGGAGATCATCATGGATTTCAAAGAGAAGATCAAAGAAGCAGCTGAAGACATAAAAGAAGGTCTGGAGAAGGGTGCCGACAAGATCGGCGACGCGGCGGAAACCCTCAAGGATAAAGTGGGCGAAGGCGCGCATGCTGCGGCTGATCGCGCCAAAGAGGCTGGTCAGGCCACTGCGGATAAGGCGAAAGAGGCGGCAACGGCCGTCGGCGATCGCGCTAGCGAAGCGAAGGATGCTGTTACCGACAAGATCAACGAAGCGAAGAAGTAGCATCCTTACGCAGATGCAGACGTAGACGCAGATGCAGGCGCGGACGCAGAAACACAACTTCATACCGCATGATGCGAACAGGCAGTCCAAAGAGGCTGCCTGTTCGCATGAGGAGCTTTAGAGGAAGCACGCTTGTAGTGCGCATTTTAGAGAGAGGCTTGCTCTGCGGCACGCAGGGCCCCAAGCAGGCTCAAGACAGGTCTTTGCTATAATGTTCCCCGATCTTTTCTCGGACATTTTGTTCACAACCCTAAAAAAGGAGATGCCCATGCGCGTGCTCGTGGTGAATGCAGGAAGCTCTTCGCTCAAAAGCCAACTGATCGAAACCGATGGCAAGGTAACGCTGATGAAATGCCTTGCTGAAAAGGTTGGCACGCCAGGCGCATTCATGAACGTTTCGTTCGCCCCCGATTTCCAAAAGACCACCTATAACGTGGCTGATATGCCCGTACAGGAATGTCTCGCCAAACTACTCGACATCCTCGTGGACGATCCCGAGTCTCCTATCAGCAGCCTTTCGCAGATCGATGCCATTGGCAACCGTGTGGTGGCCGGCGGCGAATACTTCACGCGCTCGGTCATCATCGATAAGGCCGTACGCGAGAAGCTCGCCATCTGCGAGGAGCTCGCACCGCTCCACAACCCTCCCGCCGATGCCTGCATCGATCTCATGCGCGAAGCTATGCCCAACACCCCTCAGGTCGCGGTCTTCGACACTGCTTTCCACGCGACCATGCCAGCGAAAGCCTACATGTACCCCCTGCCGCGTGAATATTACGAGAAATACCGCATTCGTCGCTATGGCGCACACGGAACGAGCCATCGTTATGCCGCGCAACAAGCCGCGAACCTGCTCGGACGACCCCTGCGCGATCTGGGCCTGATCACCTGCCATCTGGGCAATGGCGGATCGATCACGGCGGTGAACCACGGCAAATCGATCGATACCTCCATGGGCTTCACTCCGCTCGAGGGTCTTATGATGGGCACGCGCTCGGGCTCCATCGATCCGGCTATCGTTACCTACCTCATGCGCCGCGAACACAAATCCTTCGACGAGATGGATGCGATCCTGAACAAGGAAAGCGGTATCTTGGGCGTATCAGGCGTATCGGCCGATATGCGCGATGTGCTTGCCGCTGCGGCAGCAGGTAACAAACTTGCCGATCTTGCGATCGATATGTATGTCTACCGCATTCAGAAGGCCATCGGCGGCTACTACGCTGCCATGACGCGCACCGATGCGGTGGTCATGACCGCAGGCATCGGCGAGAACTCCGCTGAACTGCGCGAACGCATCTTCGCGGGACTTGCTCATATGGGCATGATCCTCGACCATGAGCGCAACGACGTTACCGGCCAGATCGGCGTGAACCGCATCATCTCGATCGACGATAGCCCTATCAAGATCTGCGTGGTCACCACCGATGAAGAGGTGCGTATCGCACGTGAGACCGACAATCTCGTCGGACAACTGCACGAATAGAAGCGCTCCCCTGCTTCACAGGAAAAGAGCGCGCGCGAGCGCCGTGCGTCCTTTCAAATACCGAATAAGAACCTCCACCCATCTATCGCGCTAAAGTCAAAAGCGCGCGCGATAATAAAACGAGCATAAGAGCGCGAGGAAGGAACCTAATGAACGACACCGCATCCCTTTTCGACACCGAAGCACTGCTTTCCGACGGGATCAAATCGACTCCTCCTTCCTTCGTTCGCAGCATCCTCAAAGCAGCATCCGACCCAAATGTGACCTCGTTCGCAGGTGGATTGCCCAATCCCATCTCGTTTCCCGAAGACGAACTTTTGAAATCGATGGAGCGCGTGGTGGCCGAACAAGGCCCGAACGCCTTCCAGTATTCCTCGACCGCAGGCATCGATGAGCTCCGTCAATGGGTCGCCGATCGTTACAACAAGCGCTTCGGCACCGATTACGTGCTCGACGATGTGCTCATCACCACCGGCTCGCAGCAGATCCTCGACCTGCTCGGCAAGGTGCTGCTCGACAAGGGCGATGGCGTGATCGTGGAGAACCCCACCTACCTTGCTGCCATCCAGGCCTTCGCGCTTCAGCAACCGGTATTCCGCGGGGTCGAGCTCACGAGCGAAGGGCTCAACATCGACGAGCTGAACGCTGCGCTCGATGCGGGTGCGAAGATGATCTACCTTATCCCGAACTTCCAGAATCCCACGGGCCTCACCTATACGGCTGAGAACCGCGAGCAGGTGCGCGAGGCCCTCTCGAAGCACAACATCGTGGTAGTTGAAGACGACCCTTATGGCGAATTGCGCTTCGAAGGTGAATCGCTACCCTATATCGGTGCGACGAATCATCCCCACGGCGTGGTCATGGGATCCTTCTCCAAGACCGTCACGCCCGGTTTCCGCATGGGATACCTGCTCACGAAAGACCATGACCTCCTGCGCAACATCTCAACAGCAAAAGAGGCTGCTGACCTGCACACTAATGTGTTCGCACAGTACGTTATCTATGACTACCTCATGCACAATGAGCTCGACGAGCACCTCACCAAGATCCGCGAGCTCTATCGCAGCCAGGCAGGTGCTATGGTCGATGCCATGAAGGAGTTCTTCCCTGCGGAGGTCGAATTCACCATCCCTGAAGGCGGCATGTTCCTCTGGGTAACGCTTCCTGAAGGAGTCTTCGCGATGGACCTGTTCGACAAGGCACTCGAGCAAAACGTCGCCTTCGTTCCTGGCGATCCGTTCTACGCAGAAGGCGGCAAGCGCTCCACACTGCGCCTGAACTTCACGAACGCCGACGAAGAGACCATCCGCTCGGGCATCAAGCGCCTTGCTGAAGTGATCGAAGCCGAACTCGCCTAGCTGCTTCTCCTTTGCGCTCGCTCCCATGAGCCCGCTCGAAACTAGAACATCTGTTCGTTTGTGTGCTATACTGGGCGCGTGGGCGAAACATCAAGAACATACTGTTGTATCGATCTGAAGAGCTTCTATGCCAGCGTAGAATGCGTTGATCGCAAGTGGGATCCGTTCGAGAAGAACCTTGTGGTTGCCGACCCTGAGCGCACTGAAAAGACCATCTGCCTGGCGGTCTCCCCCGCCATGAAAGCGCTCGGAGTGCCGGGGCGTTGTCGTGTGTTCGAGATCCCTGAAGGCATCGAGTACTTCATGGCAAAGCCGCGCATGCGCCTCTACATGGAAGTTTCGGCAAAGATCGTTTCGATCTACTTGCGCTTCGTGAGCGCTGCCGATCTGCATGTTTATTCGATCGACGAATGCTTCATCGACCTTACGCCCTATCTTTCCCTCTATAAGACCAGCGCGAAAACCCTCGTTGATCGCATGCGCACTGCGGTCTATGAGGAAACGGGCATCACAGCCACTGCCGGCATCGGTCCGAACCTCTTCTTGGCGAAAGTGGCGCTCGATGTTACTGCAAAGCACAGTGAAGACGGCATCGGTGTGCTGGACGAAGAGAGCTTCAAGCAGCATATCTGGCATCACCGTCCCATCACCGATATCTGGCAGATCGGACGCGGTATCGCCACGCGACTCGCGCGCTTTGGCATTCGCGATCTTGAAGGAGTAGCTCACGCTGATATCGACCTGCTCTACCGAGAATTCGGTGTGAATGCGGAATACTTGATCGATCATGCTTGGGGGCTTGAACCCTGCACGATCGCCGAGATCAAGGCCTACGAACCTGAGAGTACCTCGTTCGGCAACGGTCAGGTGCTCCCATGCGACTACACCTTCGATGAAGCGCGCATGGTACTGCGTGAAATGGTCGATGAAACTGCGCTGGAACTCGTGGACAAACAGGTGGTCACAAGCTCTGTGCATCTCTACGTTGGCTACAAGAAGGAAGGCGAAGAGAAGCGCTCTCAAGGTAGTAGCAGCCTAGCCTCGAAGGATCGCACCGAGGCGAGCAAAGGCGTGCGCACGAGCTCGCATACGAGCGTAAGCCACAAGCTTAGCTTCTCGACCAATTCCTTCAAAGAGCTGTTGCGCGTATTTGACGAGCTGTACTGCCAACGCGTGCGGCACGACCTACCCATTCGGCGTATCAACATCAGCTGCGGAAACCTGGAGCCGGAAGAATACGCCACGCATACGCTCTTCAGCGATATTGAGGCCGAGGAAGAAGAACGTGCACAGCAGGATGCCTTGCTTGCGATAAAGCAGAGATTCGGCAAGGATGCGGTCATGCGCGGTACCTCATACAAGGAAAAAGCACGCGGGCTTGAACGCGCGCATCTGGTAGGAGGACACAATGCCTAACGAACTGCCCTCTAGCGCACGCAACAGCGCTCACCCAGAACGCTATATCTTGGGCAAGCCCCACCCCGATCGCGCACGTCAGTTCAAACCCTTCGCTGCCCTACGTGGCTACGAAGAACTGATCGAGCAAGTTATGGCAGAAGCAAACGAGCCCCACGATTTCGCAGAGTTCGAAGAATCTTGCTAAAGGCGACAAACTGCCCGGTAGTTTGTCATCAATCGTGCTTGCGTGAGCGCATGAGGTAGAAGCCTAACAGCACCAGTGCAACAAGCGCGGTAGCTCCTGAGACCCAAGCGATGATCGGCACACCATCACCTGTCTTTGCGAGATTATCTGCCTCATAGAGGCTATCCCGATAGTCTGCAAGCGCTTGGTTGGCTTGCTCCTTGCTTACGGGGTTCGCGAGCATCTCGTCGGTAACATCAAGCTCGCCGCGATCGACCTCATTGCCCAAGAAGTCATCTTTGGATTCATCGTCGTCGGTCACGCCATCAGGCAAGGTGGAGGTGATGTCATCCTTGTCGAAAGTATCATCGGAAGGAAGATCGGGCGAAGGCGTGCCAGCACCATTATCTCCACTACCAGCATCCCCGCTACCTGCATCGCCCTCATCTGCTGGCGGAATGATACCATCGGGCACTTCAAGTTCATCAGGGAGCGTTGATGAAGTGGGGGTATAGAGCACGTTGATCACGTTGTTATCCGGATCGGTGCCCAGGCGAATCTCAGCCGGATAGGTATCGATCACATACATATCATCGAGCTTGTATTCATAGGCATCACCTTCAACGAGTTTGTCAAAACGCTGGTTTTCGAACGTCTCTGAACCCATCTTGATGAATTCAACATCATCGGGTGCCAGTGCTTCCGACCAGGTATCAGCAGCAAGATCAGCGCCGGTCATCACGTAGTAATTAACCGTGTATTCGCTGTTCCACTTCTTGATATAGATCAGATCGAAGGTGTTCTTGTTCGGGTCGGTCGTAACCGTAAGGTTCAGCGGCCAACCATCGAAGAAGAAATGTCCGGGAATATCGACAACATAATTCCAAGCATTGAGCACATCGCCCTCTTTCAGGCCCGTGAGGACACGCGTTCCCAGCACGCGACGACCCATTTCGTCAATGACCGCATCTGGTTCGTCATCGTAGTTCATGTATTCAAGATAACGAATGGTGACCGTGCAATCATCACTGGGCGTGGTAGCTGCGGGGTTATCCTGCGCATTCTGCTCGTTTTCCTTTTCGAGCGTTGCGATGTTAGCATCGTTCAGATTGCCCGTAGCGGTAAGGTCCTGTTCACCTTGCTGCTCGTTCGCAGCGCGCTCTTCTATGATCGCTTCGACCTCTTCGATCGCTTGGTCACGCTGAGCAGCAACATCTTCGATCACCTCGAGCGTTTCCGCGGATTCGGTATTTTCCGCCGAAGCCAAGAGCGGGCTTGAAAAAGCAAAGCAGACCGAAAGAGCGACGGTGCTGATCGCAAGAAGCGATGCGACGATGAACGAATGCTTATACGTTCTTATTACTTCACGAATCATATCTCATACTCCTTTCGGAGCTCTACACACCAATAACGATGTGACAAACAGTACTATCTTCGTTTTGCATTCGTTGCAAGAATCACAAAACGTGGCGAACATGTTATAGAGCGGACACAAAGAGTACAAGTACCGTAAGAAAACTCGCAATCTCTCCATGTTTTGTACGCAAGATGCAGACAAAACAAAAAGCATTGCGCGTTCACCTACAACGAACGATGAAGCACACGAGATATGACGAAGCGCTGCGTTTAGCCGAGCCCAAACCACAGCGCGAACTTCGGCGCATAGCCCATCACGAAGATGATCCCGATCAGGATCGGCACGCCGAACGTGAGCCAATAGCGAGACCAGCGCGGGAATTTAACACCTTCGCCGACATCGGCAGCTTTGAGGAAATTATCCCAGCCCCATCCACTGCGCGTGACGCAGAAGATCACATAGAGCAAACTGCCCAAGGGCAACAGATTATTGGATACGATGAAGTCTTCGATCGACTGGATATCGCCGATGCCAGGGATCCCCACACCTGACCACACATTGAAGCCGAGCGCACACGGAATGCTCAAAACCGTCACAAGCAAGGCGGTGCGGGCGATCGCTTGCGAGCGCGATACGTTCCAGCGCTCCATCGTGAACGTGATGAGGCACTCGAACACCGCAATGATGGTCGAGAGCGCAGCGAAGCTCATGAACACGAAGAACAGCGTTCCCCAAACCTGACCGAAAGGCATCTGCTCGAATACATTTGGCAAGGTAACGAACACGAGCGCTGGCCCCTGATCGGGTGCGACCGCGAACGCAAAGCATGCAGGGAAGATGATGAGGCCTGCCACGATCGCCACAAACGTATCGAGACCGCAGATGCGCAGTGCTTCGCCCGTGAGCGCGCGATCGTTGCCAATGCGCGAACCGAACACTTCCATGGCACCGATGCCGAGCGAGAGCGTGAAGAACGCCTGACCCATGGCTGCATAGACGACTTCGCCAAAGTGCCCAATACCGCCGCCGAACATCTTCTCGAAATCGGGGATGAGATAGAACTCGAGGCCTGCCCCTGCCCCAGGCAGCGTGACCGAGCGAAACACGAGCGCCACCATCACGAACAGCAGGCAGATCATCATGATCTTCGTGATGCGCTCGACGCCCTTCTGTAGACCGAGGCTGCACACAAGAAACCCGATCACGATGACCGCGAGCATCCAGCCGAGCATTTCGGTAGGACTGCCGAGCATCGCAGAGAACACACCTGCGACCCCTTCGACGCTTTGACCGACGAACTCGCCGGTAGCCATCTTCGCCATGTAGGCGAGCATCCAGCCGCACACAACGGTGTAGAACATCATCAAGATCATGCAGCCGATATACGACCACCAGCTGAACCAATTCCATTTGCCTGAAGGCTGTAAGCGTTCGAAAGCGCGTGCGCAACTGCGCTGGCTCGCGCGGCCGATCGCGAATTCCATGATCATAACGGGCAGACCAAGGATCACAAGGAAGATCAAATAGAGCAGGATGAAAGCTGCGCCACCATATTCGCCAGCAATATAGGGAAAACGCCAAACGTTACCCAGTCCGATCGCGCATCCAGCGCTGATGAGAATGAAGCCAAGACGCGAAGCGAAGTGCTCACGTCCCCCGTTTGAGGGAGCAGTGCCTTGAGATTCTTTGATTGCCATGGGCATCCTTTGACGCAGGGAACCGACGCGCAAGATTGCGCAGTACGATTGTGCGCGAAAATACGCTCACCTGCTCGAAGAATTCGCTCGTTGGCTAGTTAACCCATTTCTTCAGCATACGAACGAGCGTTTCGATCTCAAGCGGCTTCGACATATGATCGTTCATGCCAGCACTACGCGCATGACGCACGTCTTCGGCGAACGCGTCGGCTGAAAGCGCAACGATCGGGATCTGACCCATATCGGGGCGTTTATCGGCTTGAGCACGAATGGCCGCAGCTGCTTCATGGCCGTTCATGACCGGCATCTGGATATCCATGAGCACGATGTCGTAATAGCCTGGTTCATGCGCGAGCAGCATATCGAGCGCAAGCTTGCCATTTTCGGCATGCTCGACGGCTGCACCCGTCATCTCGACCAGTTCACGAGCGATTTCGGCTGCCATGGGGTTATCCTCCGTGAGCAGAACGCGCTTACCCTGGAACGCAAGCTCTTCGAGCATCGCTTTCTCGTCGATCACGCTCTTCATCTCGCCCACGAGCAGCTCTTTCATCACCTGCACCAAACGAGAGCGGAACAGCGGCTTGGAGATGAAGGCATCGACGCCTACCTGGCGTGCTTCTTGCTCGATCATCGACCAATCGTAAGCGGAGAGGATGATGATCGGCACTGCCTCATTCGTTGCTTCACGAATATGCTTGGCAGCCTCAAGGCCACTCATACCTGGCATGCGCCAATCAAGGATGACCACGCGATACGGATCGTTATCGAGCCTGTTCTTGACCGCTTCGATGCCTGCCGGACCCGAGAGGCGGAATTCAGACTTCATGCCAATATCGTCGAGCAGGATGCAGGCACCTTCGCAGGCAACTTCATCGTCGTCGACGACTAGGACAGGGATTCCTTCAAGATCGCTCAGGTCTTCCTGTTCGGCATCACGCAATTTCATGTGAACCATAACGGTGAAGGTGGTGCCTTCGCCCTCTTTCGATTCGACATCGATCGTGCCGCTCATAAGGCTGACCACACTCTTTACGATGGCCATGCCAAGGCCCGTACCTTCGACCTTCGTGGTACGCGAATCGTTCGCGCGAGAGAAAGGCTCGAAGAGGCGCTTCATGAATTCTTCGCTCATGCCGCATCCGGTGTCGCTAAACTCGAACTCGTAGCACGCACTGGATTGGATCGAGCTCGGAAGCTCGGTGATGCGCAGCCCGATGGTACCCCCTTCTGGCGTGAACTTGACCGAGTTGCCCATGATGTTCACGAACACCTGCTGCAAACGGGTGGGATCGCCCAGAACATGCTCGTGCTTGATATCGACAAGCTCGACTTTGAGCTCCTGGTGCCTGGCTGCGATCTGGGGGTTCATCATAGTGATGAGATTCTCGATCGACTCGGAGAGGTCGAAGGGCTCTTCTGCTAGATCGATCGAGCCTGATTCGATCTTAGCCATATCGAGCACTTCGTTGATCAGGCCAAGCAGATGGCGCGAAGCCGACGTGATATTCGTAAGGCATTCACGCACGCGCTCAGGATCATTGACATGCATACCTGCGATAGCGGTAAGACCCATGATGGAGTTCATAGGGGTACGGATGTCATGCGACATTGAATTGAGGAAGTCGCTCTTAGCCTGCGAAGCGTGCTCAGCTGCTTTGAATGCATCTTCGAGTGCGATATGCGCACGCAGTTCTTCCGCCTTCGCATCCGTAACGTCTTGGATAGCCACGAGCACACTGGTCGGCTTGCCTTGCGCATCGCGTGCAAGACAGAGGATCGAGGCCTGATACCAGCACGGATTCTCTCGATCGTTCGTACGCCATTCCTCTTGGATGAAGCGTACACCTGGAGTAAGAATGCTGGCGATATTGTCCTTGTCGAATTTCTCGTGAGCATCAGTTGAGAGCGAATTCTTATCGATGACCTTGTCGAAGAACTGACGCAGGTCAGACGCATTGCCCCGCGGCGGAATGCTCTTCTGCTGACTATCGTTCTTCAAGAATTCGTAGGTGTGCTTCTCGAGATCGACCGTGAAAAGACTATCGAACAGATTGGTCGAGGCGTCGATGATGCGCGTAGCTTCCTGGCGCTCGAGCAGCAGCTCTTGGTTCTCACGACGAGCTTGCATGGTAAGCACCACGATCACCACGATCGCCGCAAGGAGCACGCCTCCTACTAGGATGAAGCCCGACGTGTTTGCACGAAGGAGCATCTCATTGGTGATGCTTGCTGGGAACGAACGCACGAGCATCCAATCGAAATCGGGAAGCTTCGTGACGAACGTATTGCCCGTGCCTTCGGAGGTGTCGTACGTGAAGCTGACCGTGTTGCCTTCTTCGATGTCCACATCGAGCGCGGCAAGCTGCTCTTCGTTAAGCCCGCGTGCGATGAATATCTCATCGATATTGCGCGCGTCTGGTTTCACCGAACCTGCCATCGCTACCATCGTGCCATTGCGCTCGCAAAGATAGGTGGGGGTAGATTGCCCGTAAAACTCGGTGGCCATGACTTCCGTGAGCGATTCCTCGCGAAGCACCGAAGCCATGATGCCGATCACTTCATTATCCAAAACGACCGGCGCATAGAAGACGACAGCGTTCTGACCATCGAAGATCGTGCTATCGACATAGCACATACCGCTCTTACCCTGCACGCCTTCGATATAGTATTCGCGGTCGGTCGCATCAGCAGTGGTGCCATCGTTGTTGTATGCTGTGCCTTGCGCATCGATGAAGAAAGTATGGTCGAACTGGGCATTATCGAGGATGGTCGCCGCAGTGCGCGGATTGAAGCCCTCATCGCTGATCGCATCTCCATACACCACGGCTGCCGTTTGCACGCTCTGCAGCGAAGAAGCGAACGTGTCATTCACGCGACGCACCGTTTGATTGGTGGAAGTTTCGAGGTACTGCGTATTCTGGTCGATGATGCGCTGAGTATTCACGTTCATGAAAACAACAAGCGCAACGACCACGACCACGACAGCGGCACAGACGGTGATGATAAGATTGCGCGTCTTATTCTTTGGTTTTGTGCTTTCCATGGGAAACCCTATCTTATGAAAATATATGGCATATATGCAGCTCAACGGTTACTTTTCACTCCTGAACCGCACTGCTTTGGTGCAGGTATGAAGATGCTCGTAATTATACACTAAGCCGCTTTGAACTACCGCTTTCAACTCCACTTTCATGCCTGCCCGCAAGAAAGTTCACGAACCCTTCAACTTCAAAGGTGTCGAACGACCGGGTAGTTTGTCACGTCGGTTTCAACTTGCTCACAGCTTCAAGCGATGAGGGATGGCAGCTTGCCGTGCGCCCTACAATGAATCTGCAGACAACCAAAGTGGCCTTGGGTTCAGGCGCTTTAACGGCGAAACGAGCAGACGGGACAACGTGCGAATAGTATGAGTGAAACGCCGAAACATATCGCGATCATTACGGGCGCTTCGAGCGGACTCGGGCTCGAATTCGTGCGCCAGCTCGATGTGCGCTCGAGCGTGACCCGCGCCGATGTTGGCGTGCATCACATCGATGAATTCTGGCTGGTGGCGCGCAACACTGCGAAGCTCGAAGCGATTGCCGCTGATCTGCGCACTCCTGCGCGCGCGGTTTCAGCTGACCTTTCGAAACAGGAAGACATCGATCGCATCGAAACGGATCTGGGTGAAGCGAACGGCGTGGTCACCTATCTGGTGAATTGTGCGGGCTTCGGCAGGTTCGGATCGTGGAAAGATATCGCCAACGACGATGCAACCGCGATGATCGATCTTGACGCCCGCGCGGTGGTGGCGCTCACGCGCGCCTGCTTGCCACACATGGAGCGCGGCTCACGCATCATCGAAGTTGCCTCAGCTGCTGCATTCTGCCCGCTGCCCTATATGAATGTCTATGCAGCATCGAAGGCATTCGTGTTGCGCTACACCCGCGCACTACGCTGGGAGCTGCACGGCAGCGGCATCGCCGTAACGGCACTCTGCCCCACCTGGGTGAAGACCGGCTTCGAGGCGCAAGCACGCAAGAGCAAAGATGCGCACGCCGTGAACCACTTGCTCTTCGCCCAAAACGCCTCGACCGTAGTGTCGCGGGCGCTGTTCATGAACCGCATGCATGCTGCCGTTGCCTGCTGCAGCATTCCCTCATTTTGCCTGCGCATCATCGGCAAGATCGTGCCGAATTGCATCACCATGTGGGGCTGGAACCTCATCCGCCGTCTCTAAAGATGACGAACTGCCCAGTCGTTCGTCATCTTTTTTTGGTTCGATCAGCGCCGAGCGCGAGGCACGAGGGTGACCCGCTTCCCTGTTCGCGAATCAGCTTGTGCTGATTCGCTCATGCGTCGCTGCTTTGCTCGGGTTTTATTACTAACGAATTTAGTCGGCGAAGAGTCGCCTCGCTGCCTCACCCTTTTCGCTGGTGCAGATAGAGGACAAACTACCCTTGATATGCCTCCGTGAAGCGAAGGATGTCTTCGCTGTAGACCGATAGCGTGTCGAGCGGTTCTTCCAGGTAGAACGGCTTTTCCTTGAGGGCTGGGTGGTTGGTGAGCGCGCTGAGCGCCTCGAATCCGATCGCTCCTTCGCCGATACGCGCGTGGCGATCGGCGTGAGCGCCGCACGCTTCCTTGCAATCGTTCAGGTGCACGGCCAACAGCTTGTCGAGGCCGATCGCTTTGTCGAACTGGTCGAGCACGCCATCAAGATCGTTCACGATGTCGTAGCCAGCTGCCCATACCGCACTCGCATCCAGGCAAACGCCCACCTTGTCCTTCAGGTTTACCTGTTCGATCACCTGCGCAAGCTCTTCGAACTGCGAACAGATCTGCGTGCCTGAACCAGGCATAGTATAGAGCAGCACGGTGGTCGATTGCGTGGGTGTGATCGTTTCATTGAGCGTGGCGGCAAGATTCTTCATGGCCTCTTCGGCGGTTATATCGAGCGCGCTGCCTGGACGCAAAAGATAGCCCTGACCAGGGATAGCCTCAAGCTGCGCGAGGTCTTCGGCCATGACCATCGCCGCGAAATCGTGCTGTTTCGTGTCGGCGTTCGCCGGCTCGAGCGTATAGGGCGCGTAGGCGAGGAGGTACTTGATGCCGTGCTCCTTCGTGAATACGTTGAAGCGTTGCAGATCGCGTGGATCTATGGCCTTCTCGTGGCCGCCGCGCGGATTGCGCGTGAAGAACTGGATCGCTTTCGCCCCGATCGAAGCTGCCGCTTCGGCCATGATGAGCATGCCCTTTTTCTTCGATAGGTGACACCCGATGTAGAACATTGTTCTCACTCACTTTCTCTATTTGCACGATCGCTACGCTGTGACCTGCATGCGCACAACTTCCGCGACCGATCGCTTACAACCTCTACCCTACCTTGCGGACTCTAAAGAAACGACTCAATAAGGTATTTGTAACGGCTATGTTGCAAACCCGCTATCTTGCTGCGAATTCAGAGGTGAACACGTATGCTCTGACTAGTCGAATAGGCTGATTTGTCGCATTCTTAGCGCTTGCGTTGTGCGAGATTTTTGGGAATCCTGCTGCGCTGAGCACGCGGCCCAGCGAACGAGGAGGGAATCATGCAATCGTTCTTGAATGTCGTTAAGTCGAATATCGTTGCGCAAGCGATCATTTCGATCGTTGTTGGTTTGCTGCTCATGTTCTGGCCAGGCATCACGATCGTGACCGTGCTGTATTTGGTGGGCGTCGTGTTCGCCGTGATGGGCATCTCTTCGCTGGTGAGCTACTTTAGGGCGCCAGAGGCCGAACGGCAGGTGGGCGTGGTGGCAACTGGCGTGTTCTTCTGCCTCGTTGCCCTTATCGTGTTCCTGTTTCCGCAGGTAATCGCCGGGTTCTTTTCGGTGGTGCTGGGGATCATCCTCGTGATCTGTGGCGCGGTGAACGCGGTGCGCTCGGGCGAGCTCAAGAAGTACGGGGAGCGCTCGTGGGGGGTTTCCATGGGGTTGAGCGTGCTCATTATCATCGGCGGTCTCGTTATCATCGCGAACCCGTTTGAGACCACGTCGCTGTTCGTGTTCATCCTGGGTCTTATCATTGCTGCGAACGGCATCGTGGACTTGATCGTCGATGCTGAACTGCGCAAAGCCATCAAGAAAGCATAGCAGGCTAGAGAGGTTTTTGCTGGTAGAGCCCGTCGTCGATGAAGCCGAGGTTGCGGTAGTACGCGCGGGTGCCGATGGCGCTGATCACGTTGAGCTTGGTGTAGCCCGCTTCGCGAGCCAGTTCGCTTGCACGCTCGATGAGCGTCTTGCCAAGACCACGGTGCTGAGCGCTCGTTCCGCTCTTGTGCAAGCCTGAAGCGCGGCCATACACGTGCACTTCACGGATCATCGCTTCCTCGGGAGATACTGGAAGTGCGTCCGCGTAAGTTTCAAAGGCTTCAGGTTTCGGAAGCGAAAGGCGCAAGAAGCCCGCGATCTTGTTCTCGGGCGTGACCCACTGCAGGAATCGTTCGTGCGTTGAAGTGGTTTCGTAGGAAACCACCTCGAGCGTCAATTCGCTCAGTTCGACGTCTTGTGTCGAGATCTCACGATAGCGAATCTCCTGGATAACTGGCAAAGATGACGAATGACCGGATACTTCGTCATCTTTTGCGCGGGCTTCGACCAGTTGGCGCAGGTTCACCTTCTTGTTACCTGCCTCGATGTCGTGAGCGGAGAAATCGCGGATCATGCGCGAGATACGCGTGAAAGGCGGCGTTGCGAGCACGTCGGCAACGAGCACGTCCACCAGCGTCTCTTCATCGTAGGGCTGCCACTCCCCTTTTTCGTAGCGCTCGCAAAGTTCGGTACCGCGCACGAGCGCACAGGGGTAGAGCTTGATCTCGTCGGGCTGGTAGGGCGTCTCGGTTACGAAACGGCGGAAGTCCGCGCGATCGGATTCAGGCGTTTGGCCGAGCAAGTTCACCATGAAATGCGTGTGCGTCTTGAAGCCGAACAGGCGCGTGAGGTCGAGCGCTCTCTGAATCTGCGCGATGCTCACGGGGCGCTGGTTGATGCCGTGAATGTGCTGGTCAAGGCTTTGGATTCCCATCTGCACCTTCGTTGCGCCAAGCGTGCGCAGGAAGGTGAGGTTCTCAGGCGTGATCAGGCTCGGGCGCGTTTCGACCACCAGACCCACCACGCGGTGCGCCGCTTGCTCGTTGCGCACGTGTTCGCGTTTGAGCTCATCGAGCGTGGCGTGCTGATGCTGCGCGATCGTCTTCCACGGTTCGCCCGTTTCGTAGAGGTTCACCATGGCTTCATTGTAGGTGAGCTTTCCTTCGTCGACCAGGCACTGCTGCGCCTGCGTGAAGGCAACAAGGTCATCCCTTTCATAGCTCAGCCCGCAATCGCGATAGAACTGGCGGCGTTCGCGGGCATTCGCCGCTGAAAAAGGTGTCGCAGGTGTCGAACGACCGGGTAGTTTGTCACCTGCGTCGTTGAGGGCGCGAAAGAGCTCGGTGATGAACCAGATCTGGTAGGCGCGCGGGTAATCGCTCCAGGTGCCGCCGAGCACGATGAACTCGATCTTATCGGTCACGTGCCCCATCTGATTGAGCGCACGCAGGCGCGAGGTCACCTGCAAATACGGATCGAAGTAGTTGCGCTCGGCGCGCTGGCAGGCAGGCTCATCGGAGAGATAGCTCTTGGGCATGCGCAGGTCGTTCGGACAGTAGATGCACGCACCGCCGCACTTCCACGGTTTGGTGATGACCGTGATGGTGGCCACGCCTGAAGCGCTGCGACGCGGCTTCACCTGCCACAGTCGCACCAGCCGTTGTTCCAGATCAGGCGTGATATTCCACGACTGCCAACGCTGCGGATCGCGCTCTTTCGTGCGCAAGTAGAATGGCAGCAGCTTCTTCTTGGAATAGTGCGGCACGTTCGCGCCCAAGCACTTGTTGTGATCGTTCAAGATACGCAGCAGAGCCTTCGCGTCGAGCTCTTCGCCTGCACGCAATCGATCGAGTATTTCTGAAATGATGCTTTCCAAAAGATCCGGACCGTTCGCTTCCTGAACCGCTCTGCCGCCTATCGAGCAGCAATCAAACCAAGCGGCCGAACACCAGGTTTTCGCATAAGCCTTTCCCGTTGTTCGACCGCCGCTGTTCTTGTTATCCCGCCTGAGCTGGCGCTTTGCTGACTAATTCCGCCTAGCTGAAGTAATCCACGCCACCTTCGAAGATGGGCTGATAGAGGTTACCCGGCACGTTCTTGTAGAGGCCCGCACCGCTGCGTTCGCTGTGACCCATCTTGCCGAACACGCGTCCATCGGGGCTGGTGATACCCTCGATCGCCCATGCCGAACCGTTGGGGTTGAACGCAAGATCCATGGAGGGCTGGCCGGCCGCATCCACGTATTGGGTCGCGATCTGGCCGTTCGCCTTCAGTTGCTCGAGCATTTCAGGCGTGGCGACGAAGCGGCCTTCGCCATGGCTTACCGCAACCGTGTGGATGTCGCCCACCTGGCAGTGACTCAGCCATGGGGAAAGCGTGGAGGCAACGCGCGTATCGACCAGCATGCTCTGGTGGCGGCCGATCGAGTTGAACGTGAGCGTGGGGCACGTGCTATCCATCTCGCGGATGTCGCCGTAGGGCACGAGACCCAGCTTCACCAACGCTTGGAACCCGTTGCAGATGCCGAGCATGAGGCCATCGCGATTCTGAAGCAGATCGCGCACGGCTTCGGTGACCTCGGGCGCGCGGAAGAACGAGGTGATGAACTTCGCGGAGCCATCGGGTTCGTCGCCGCCGGAGAAGCCGCCGGGGATCATGACGATCTGGCTTGCGCGAATGGCACTGGCCAGGGCTTTCGTGCTCTCGATGACCGCCTGCGGCGTGAGATTGTTCACGATGAGCGTGGTGGGTGCAGCACCAGCGCGCTCGAAGGCGCGGGCGGTATCGTATTCGCAGTTGTTGCCCGGGAAGACCGGAATGATCACGCGCGGCTTCGCGACCGAGCCGCAATAGACGAGCGGGGCTGCGCCTTCGAAGCTGATCGTTTCAACGGCTGCGTGTTCCTGCTCGGTTGGATCGATGCCCGCCGCCTGGTCTTGCACGGTGTCTTCCTCGTCTTCGAACGTGCGATACGGGAAGACAGACTCGAGCTTCTGCTCCCACGCTTCCTGCAGATCTGCCAGCGCGACCGACTCATCGCCAAGCGCGAATTCGTATTCGGCGGTGGTGATGCCCGCTTCGATGACCTCGAGGTTCTCGGCAGAAGCAGGAACATCGGCATCGGTGGCGAGCTCCACGATGAAGCTGCCATACGCCGGCTCGAAGAGCGCCGAGGGGCTTATGCTGCCATCGATCTGAACGCCGATGCGGTTGCCCAGCGCCATCTTGAAGAGCGCTTCGGCGTAGCTGCCATAGCCCGGCGTGGAAGCGTGGGCGGCGTGGAGCCCGCAGGCGCCGCCCCGCTGCCAATCAGGCGCTCGACCAGGTCGCATGCTTCGCGGAAGCCTTCCGCATCGGGCAGGAGACCGTCTTCTTGGTAGGTCGGCGAGATGAAGAGCACGCGGTTGCCCGCGCCCTTGAATTCGGGAGAGGTCACGCGATCGACTGGGCCGCAGGCCGTAGCGAACGAGACGAGCGTGGGCGGCACGTCGAGTTGTTCGAAGGAGCCCGACATGGAGTCCTTGCCGCCGATCGAGCCCACTTCGGTATCGATCTGCGCCATGAGCGCGCCGAGCACAGAGGCAACCGGCTTGCCCCAACGCGTGGGCTCTTCGCGAAGGCGCTCGAAGTATTCCTGGAACGAATAGTAGGCATTCTTGCGCTGGAAGCCCGCAGCCACCAGCTTCGCGAGCGATTCGATGACCGCGAGGTAGGCGCCATCGAACTGGTTCGCCTCAGAAAGATACGGGTTGAAGCCCCAGGCCATGCCCGAGCATGTGGTGGTCTCGCCGTCGACCGGGAACTTCGCTGCCATGGCCATGGAAGGCGTGAGCTGGTGCTTGCCGCCGAAGGGCATGAGCACCGTGGCCGCGCCGATGGTAGAGTCAAAACGCTCGACCAGGCCCTTGTTGGAGGCCACGTTCAGGTCGGTGACCACCGCGTTCAGGCGCTCGGCGAGCGTGTTGCCCGGCCAATCGGGAATGTAGCTGCCGCCCTCTTCGACGTGCACGTTCATATGCTTGGGCGCGCCGTTGCTCGCGAGGAATTCGCGGGAAACATCCACGATCGTATCGCCGCGCCAGGTCATGCGCACGCGACCGCTATCGGTGACGACCGCGACCGGCGTGGCTTCAAGATTTTCTGCATGCGCGAGCTCGATGAAACGATCCACGTCCTCGGGCGCGAGCGCGACCGCCATGCGCTCCTGGCTTTCGGAGATGGCGAGCTCGGTGCCGTCGAGGCCTTCATATTTCTTGGGCACGCGATCAAGATCGATCTCGAGGCTGTCGGCCAGCTCGCCAATGGCGACCGAAACGCCGCCCGCACCGAAATCGTTGCAGCGCTTGATCATGCGGCTGGCCTCGGAGTTGCGGAACAAGCGCTGGATCTTGCGCTCAACTGGGGCGTTGCCCTTCTGCACCTCCGCGCCGCACGTTTCGATGGACTCGAGGTTGTGCGCCTTGGATGATCCCGTTGCGCCGCCGATGCCATCGCGGCCGGTGCGTCCGCCGAGCAAGACGACCACGTCTTCTGGAGCAGGGGTTTCACGGCGAACATCGGCCGCGGGCGTTGCGCCCACCACCGCGCCGATCTCCATGCGCTTCGCGGCATAGCCGGGGTGGTAAAGCTCGTTCACCTGACCCGTTGCCAGGCCGATCTGGTTGCCGTAGGAAGAAAAGCCTGCTGCTGCCGTAGTGACGAGCTTGCGCTGCGGCAGCTTGCCGGGAAGCGTTTCGGCCACGGGGACCAGCGGATCGGCCGCGCCCGTTACGCGCATTGACTGGTAAACGTAGCTGCGGCCCGAAAGCGGGTCGCGGATCGCGCCGCCCACGCAGGTTGCCGCGCCGCCGAAGGGCTCGATCTCCGTGGGGTGATTGTGCGTTTCATTCTTAAAGAGGTAGAGCCAATCCTGCTCTTCGCCGTCCACATCTACCTTCACCTTCACGGTGCAGGCGTTAATCTCCTCGGATTCATCGAGGTTCGTGAGGATGCCCTTGCTCTTGAGCCATTTCGCGCCGATCGTGCCCATGTCCATGAGTGAAACCGGCTTCGCATCACGGTCGAGAGCGGTGCGCATGCGCATATATTGGTCGAACGCCGCGCGCACCTTTTCGTCGTCAATCTGCATGTTCTCGAGCTCGGTCTCGAACGTGGTGTGGCGGCAGTGATCGGACCAGTAGGTATCGATCATCTTGATCTCAGTGATGGTGGGATTGCGCTTCTCGCTCGCGAAATACTGCTGGCAGAATTGGATGTCGGCCAGGTCCATGGCTAGACCGCGTTCGGCGATGAATGCTTCGAGGCCTGCAGCATCGAGGTCGATGAAACCTTCGACCACCTCGACCGGATCGGGCGTAGGGAATTCCATCTTTAGCGTTGCATGCGGTTCGAGCGTTGCTTCGCGCGCTTCCACCGGGTTGATGACGTAGTGCTTGATGGCATCCACGTCTTCGCTGGTCAGATCGCCCTCGAGGAAATAGATCTTCGCGCTACGCACCTCGGGGCGTTCACCCTGGCTGATAAGCTGGATGCACTCGCTTGCTGAATCGGCACGCTGGTCGAACTGGCCGGGAAGGAATTCGACGCCGAAGACCGTGGCGCTGCCGTCTTCGGGGAGCTCGGCGTAGATGGTGTCGGATTGCGGCTCGCTGAACACCGTGGGGGTGCAGGTTGCGAAGAGCTCTTCGGTAATGCCTTCCACATCGTAGCGATTGAACAAGCGCAAGTTCTCCAGTCGCTCGATGCCAAGGATCGTGCGCAATTCGTGCAGCAGCTGCTGCGCTTCGACATCGAATCCGGGCTTCTTTTCAACATAGATACGTGAAACCATGGGCTCCTACTTTCTTGGAGTTCATCGTGAAAGCGCTTGTTACGCGCTGCTTCTATGATAAGGCCTAACAGAGACCTTGCGCACGAGAACCCACGTTATTCGTACAAGAAGCAACGCAGCTCGATCAGCGCCGAGCACGAGACACGAGGTTCCCCGCTTCCCTGTTCGCGAATCAGCGCATGCTGATTCGCTCATGCGTCGCTGCTTCGCTCGGGTTTTATTAAAACGAATTTAGTCGGCGAAGAGTCACCTCGTTGCCTCACCCTCTCCGCTGATCGAACCTTAACCTATTAGCTTATAGGGTCTGGCCGGAGGGGAAGGTATGGACCGCTTGCGCAGCCGCGGTTGGAATCTAGTACGTTAACAGTAAGCGAGCAGCTGTAGGTCCATGCCTTCGCCGGAGGTCGGGCACTATAAGCGCTCCCACCTCGTGTCTCGCGCTCGGCGCTGATCGAGCAAACATAAAACGGGGGAGCGTGATGGCTCCCCCGTTCAGCAGACGTGACTATGTCAGACGCGTGAAGAATCTAGTTGTTGGAATCTTCGTTGCCGGTAGTAGTGCCTTCGCCGGCTTCACCTTCGGCAGGTTCGGGCTCAGGCTCAGGAATCGGCTCGATGACGGTAAGGCTTGCAAGATCCATCTGATCGCCCAACCACTTCTGATCGATGAGCTTCAGCACTCCACCATCGGAGAGCTTCTTCAAAGCTTCGCTCACTGCATCTTGAAGAGCGGAAGCCGTGGTAGGCGCACCGATGCAGTACTTCGTCTCTTCGGCAAGCAGCGCAATAGGATAGATGGTCTGGTTGTTCGAGTGCGCAACGTAAGAACCGATGGTGCTATCGGTGGCTACGTACTTCGCTGAGCCATCTTTGAGCTTATCGAAAGCCGTTTGGATATCGGAAGTAGCATCGAGATGATCCTGGCCGAGGCGATTCGTGACTTCGACCGCGCTCATGGAAGAAGCTTGCGCGGCAACCACGAACACATCGGTGGGCAGCGGAACACGCGTGCCCTCTTCAGCGGCGAACAGCACGATGGAAGAAGAGAGATAGGGCTCGGAGACCCAGCAGTTCTTCGCATCGGAACCCACGCCCATGACGATGTCCACATCATCGGAGGTGAAGGCTCCTTCAGCGTTCGTTCCCACATCGACGAGCTCGAGCTTCAAGCCCAGTTCATCGGCAAGCCGCAGCTGTATCCACATCGATGCCCACGATGGAGCCCTGCGACTGCGCCGCATAGGGCGCGTTCGAAGCATCTACGCCAACGCGCAGCGTGCCCGGTGTGTGCAACAGCGAGTTATCGATCTTCTGCTCGGAAGGCTCAGGGGTGTAGGAGTTGTTCGAGCAGCCGCTCATGAGCCCCACGCACAACGCCAGAACGAGCGCAGCCATGGCCGCGACCAGCACACGCGCTGCGATGGGCTTGTTCACCTGGGAAGGTAGAGGGGCCGACGGGTGCTTGCAGCCTGGCCAGCCTGACTACCTACGATGCTTTCAACGCTTGATGCTTTCTTCATGTATAGCCTCTCTTGTTAACCTCTTGGTCTTGTTCAAGATCTGCTTTGAATGCTCGCATGTGTTCACTGTGTAACACAAACGGGCAAAAGCCTCGGTTTATGTGCGCGAAGGCGCTTTCCCTTGCGCAAACGCTCACGAAGTTCTTTTAGCTGACCTAGTTTTCGACCCCACACCTGCATACGGGGACTTAGCCGCTGTAGACCGTGCGCACACGAGTATGCAGCGACGCCATCCGCTCGCCGGAGCAGCCCTATGCCGCTTCACCGACGGTACGACTTACACCTAGAATGCGCCGTGCTCATTCAGTGGAAAGCCCTTCGCTAAGCCTGCAAAGTACAAGACGAGCAGGAATAACGCGCGAACGACCACTGAACTTACGTGGATCCTTTCGACCGCATCTGCCATGGACTTGGAATGCCGCGCGCGAAGACGCTGCATGTCCGCAACTACAGACCTAAAAGAAACCCCCTTAGTATATCAGTAATGCGCCCCTCACCTTAAATTTATATGACGAAAGCGTAAGGATCGGCACAAGGGGTTGCAAAAGCCTATAATTAGTCTCAATCACGGTGCTGCCCACACATCTCGCACGCATAGCACGCAAAACCTTCGAAGCAGCGCCCCTGCTCACGCATGCAAAACGCAAGCCTTCCTTTCAACAAGACGAACGCTTGCACTGCCGCGCGAGCCACGCATTGGCCGGGGTAAGGAGCCAGGTTGTTCGACGATATACTATCCACGCTCTCGTTCGTGGATATTTTCAATATCTGTGTTTTCATCACCTTTACGTTTTGCTATGCCTATCAGCTCTTTTACGTTCTTGTCGTACTCACGCGCAAAGCGCCGAAGCAAACCGCGAAGGAGAATCATCGCTATGCGGTGCTCATCGCAGCCCGTAACGAAAACGCGGTCATCGGCGACCTTATCCACAGCATTCGCGTGCAGAATTACCCGCAAGAGCTCATCGATATCTTCGTTATCGCAGACAACTGCACCGACAACACCGCTGCCATCGCCCAAGAGGCTGGCGCGATCGTATTCCCGCGCTTCAACACCGAACAGATCGGCAAGGGTTACGCGCTCGATTACGGCGTGACCTGCATCCGCGAGCACTACTCCGAGAACGAATACGAGGCTTACTTCGTCTTCGACGCCGACAACGTGCTCGACGTGAACTACTTCCGCGAGATGAACAAGGTCTTCGACGGCGGCGCCATCGCTTCCACGAGCTACCGCAACTCGAAGAACTTCGGTTCGAACTGGATCTCGGCCGGCTATGGCGTGTGGTTCCTGCGTGAAGCGAAGTACCTGAGCCAAGCGCGCCTTACGCTGAACACCAGCTGCGCGGTTTCGGGCACGGGCTTTTTCGTGAGCGCCAAGATCATCGAGAAGATGGGCGGTTGGAAGTTCCACCTGCTCACCGAAGACATCGAATTCTCCACCTACAGCATCTTGCATGGCGAGCGCATCGCTTACTGCCCCACCGCCATGCTCTACGACGAACAGCCCATCACGTTCCGCGATTCGTGGAATCAGCGTTTCCGCTGGGCAAAGGGCTTCTACCAGGTGTTCGGCAAATACGGCCTCAGCCTGGTGAAGGGCGTGTTCACCAACCCCAAGGGGCATCGCTTCGCCTGCTACGACATGCTCATGACCATCGCTCCCGGCATGTTGCTTTCCGTGATCACCATCATCTTCAACACGATCATCCTCATCCTGGGCAGCGCAGGGCTCATGTCCACGGGCGTCATGCTAACCTCGTCGCTCTCCTCGATCTTCTTCTGCTTGTTCAACTACACGCTGTTCATGTTCATGTTCGGCGCGCTGACCACCTTCACCGAGTGGGATAACATCCGCTCCACCACGGCGAAGAAGATCAAATACCTGTTCACATTCCCGTTCTTCATGCTCACCTACATCCCCATCGCATTGGTGGCGCTGTTCAAGAAGGCAGCATGGAAGCCCATCCAGCACAGCATCTCGGTGGACGTGGAAGAGTTCAACAAAGCGCGCGATAACGCTGAACGCATCTAAGCGCGCAGGGGCTTTCGCTCGTATCTCTCGCTGTATTTTCTTGTCCCCACACAACCCCTAGACTTGATCGAAGCCAGCTTGAAGCTGGTTTCTTCGTTTTCTCTGCCAAGCGCTCTGTACGGATCGCAGTACGCCTTTGCGCTCGCCCTACCTCAAGGCAGCCGCGCCACCGTAAGGCCGAACACCTGCTCGATACCTGCTTCTTTGAGCACATTCGCAGCCGCCATGAGCGTTGCGCCGGTGGTGAGCACATCGTCGACGAGGATCACCCGCTCGGGTATCACTCCTGCCGTGCGCAGCAAGCCCTGCGGGTTGAACGCGAACGAACCCTTCATGTTCTGCTGGCGGCTCGAGGCAGAAAGCCCGCGCTGATCGCTGCGATCGACCGTGCGCAGTATATCGAGAAGCGGTAAGCCACAGCGCTTCGATAGGCGCAGGCCCACTTCTTTCATGTGGTCGAACCCACGCTCGCGAAGAGCCTGTTTGCGCGCGGGGACCACAACGAGCGCAGTTTCTCCCGGCACGACCCACGAAGGATCGACATAGTTCGCAAGCATTTCTGCGAGCACCTCTGCGAGCCGCAGCTCCTTTTTGTCCTTGTAGACCGTAATGAGCTTGCGACACGGGTCGACGAAGGAGAACACCGAAACAACCTTATCGAGAGCGCGCTGTGGCTCATCTGGCATACGCGCGCGCTGCGCTTCGGTAGCGTATTGGCTGCCCATGAGCGAAATGCCCCCTTCGTACAGCAAGCTCCGGTCTCCGTGCGTGCTTGAGCGCTGATCAGGCGCAAGCTGGCGATGCGCGACCATGAAGGAGTTGCAATCGATGCAGGCGAGCTTTCCGTGCGCCTGGCCGCAATACGGGCAAGCATGGAGCGCATCGATATAGGGGATCTCGAGGCGGCACTCTTCGCACAAGAGCGTGCCGGGGACATCGCAAAGCACGCAGCGTGTGGGCCAGAGAAGCTCTTCAGCGCCTTGCTTCGCAATATCCAGGCGCAAAGCCAGCCTATCGAGCAGGGGGTGTTCTCGTGCGACAAGCGCCCCTTTCAAGCTCATTCCACCCTCGATTTGTGTGTGATGCATCCCATAGAACCATTGTCCACAGGAAAGCTCACAGAAAGTTGAACTTTATTTGAGGTTTTCTGGCGCGCGAACTCACGTTTTTCTGAAATGCGCAGATCAAGATGTATGCCAGGGGTCGTGTAATTCGGCACATCTAAGATGTGCCGAATTACACGACCCCTAACGCAGATGTGCCTTTTAGGCAGTGAGAGCAGCAGGCTCTTCAAGCTCGTCTTCACTCTTCTTCTTGCGTGGGCGGCCAGCTTTAGGGCGTTCAGCAAGTCGAGCATCGACCGAGTATTTCGTGACCCATTTGCGCCCATCAAGCTCGAAGGTTTCGAGCAAGCAAGCATCAACCATCTGCGAGACGCGACCACGGGTTACGCCCAACTGACGAGCTGCTTCGGCAAACGTATAACGCGGAATGTTCTCTTTCTCTACCTGCACAGCAACGATGATGTTCTGGCCATCTGCATGCTTCGGTTTGTTGCCGAACGTTGCTTCAGGGAAGGGAAGATCGTGCATGAGACGGTATTCCATCTCCATCTGAAGCCAATCGACGGCCATCTCGCAGACTTCTTTGAAATCGACCCCCTGTGTTCCACCCAGCATATCGTAGGGATCTGCTAAAAGAAATTTCTCGCCCCTATAAACTTCGAATTCGTATATATATACCATCGTTGCTCCTTTGAATGCGTTTATCTAAGTCCAGCTTGTTTCTTCATATCTTCAAAACGGTTGTTATCGATTTCGCGATGGCGCCCGATAACTGTCCTTCTTCCATCAGGATGAACGTAATGATCATGATTGGCACCACCTTCATTCCTGAACCCGTGAGCCTCGAAATACTTGATGACCGTTCTACGCTTAACCATTTTTGCAGCTCCTTTATTATAAACATTTGTCTATAATTTTCAAGATAAATATAAACATTTGGATAGGTTTATTACCGCGAGCCCTGAATAACCTCAGCGCTTATCGCTCTCTATCTTCCTCACGAAAGCTCACAGAAAGTTGAACTTTATTTGAAGTTTTCTGGCGCGCGAGCTCACGTTTTTCTGAAATGCTGCTAAAAGACGCGTACACTAAAGAACGCAAGAAAAAAGGTGACAAACTACCCGGTCGTTCGTCACCACATGCGGAAGGGGATCACTATGTCACTGTCGAGGAATCGAGATGTAGCACGCGCAGAACACGTGCAAAACGGCGAAGGCCACATGTATCGCGACCTGCTCTTGAACGATGAACAGATTCACGGTGAGCTTACTTATGTATCGAGCATCACGCTCGAGCCAGGCTGTTCGATCGGCGTGCACACGCATACGGGTGACAACGAGATGTACTACATCTACGAAGGCACCGGCACCTACACCGACGGCGATGAAACTTACCCTGTTCAAGCAGGTGATGTGCTGTTCTGCAATGATGGAGAGACTCACGGGATCGCGAACGAGGGCAGCGCTCCCTTGCGCTTTGTTGCCCTTATGCAGGCAACCGCATAGCTCAGACACGCGATAGTGCGCACAGATAAAAGCCACGGTACTGCAAGGTCAGCGCCGTGGCTTTAGTTTTGCATGATCGCATGCTCATAATTTGGGCAAGTTGCCGTATACCCCTTGCCGATGGCCAACTCGTACGATATTAATCACGATTTCGTCGTCAAGAATCTGTCCAAGGATTCTATACGAGCCAACACGCCAACGCCATCCGTTATCCGATCCTTGGATCGGCTTTCCTCCTTGTATTGCGCGAGGATCGATGCAATCATCCAGGTTCTTCTCCACCCAAGACAGGAGCATTGCGCGCTGTTTCTTAGGAATCTTGCGCAGACCCTTTTGAGCTGGCTTGGTCCAGCGTACATGCCAGCTCATTCAGCCATCATGGCCATACGCTTGACCTCTTCTGTTGTGTATCGCGTGCCATCGTCTTCTGCTAAAGCCTCTTGGTATGCAAGCAGATCTGCAGCATCCTCGACGTACTCTAAAGCTGCTTCTCGCACAACCTCCGAAAAGCTCTTTCCAATAAAGTCGGCATACGCCTGTATCCAATCACGCTCTTCAGGGGAAAAACGAATCGCTGTTGAAACCATAGCCATGATGCCCACCTCATTCGAGTTTTCAATCGCACTACGATGTAGTGCGATTATCTCATGGGTAGATTTACGCGTCAACAAAGGCATTGCGCACATATAATCGCTCCTTCTAAAACATCTTTGAGTCGATGATTCCAGAAAGACCTTATGAAAATCTGAAGAATAGCTCACGTTTTTTCACGCGCGAACTCACAAAAATTTGAAACATGAAGATGAACGCACAAAAGAGCTGCACTTGATGACGATTCCACGTTGTGCAGCGCTGAACTGGGGCTCTATTTGCGCTTGAGACGAAACTTGCAACGCGCAACAGGGCGCTGCATGGCAGAGACTGGACGAAGCTCGGTACGCTGCCCCATCAAAGGCAGGCGACGTTCGGCAACGAGCGGCATAGAAACGCCTGCAGACTGCAGATGAGCGATGGGTGTCTCTTGAGCAACTGACCGCGCTTTGTCTTTCTTCTGAGGATGAGATTCCAGCTGCACCTTCGACATAACGGCGCTTAAAGATCCCGAGCGCATGAAAGAGCGCTCTTGCGCAGAAAAGTCCTCTGCTTGCGGGCGCGCGCTGGCATTCTGCTTCGATCTTGCTGCTGTTTCACGAGAAACACGAGATGGCACAGCAGAGCTTTCCAAAGGCTTCAGCTTCGATGTGGGCAGAGGTGTAGCGGAAAGCGTCACTAAAGATGACGAACGACCGGGTAGTTTGTCACCTTCGGTCATAGAAAGCGCCTGCACGCCGACTGATTGCTTTTGCAGGCTCACCCGCTGAAGCGATTGCTTGGTGAGCGCCTGGCCCTGCGTGGTGTGAAGCGGCGCCTTTTGCACTGGCGTTGCCGAGAGCGATGCGCGCTGTGAGCCAGTCGTAACACGCGACGTGAGCAGCGGAGGAATCTCCTGGTTTGGAATGGTGTTGCGCGGGGCACCAAGGAACGTGACCGGCGAATGCAGTTGCGTGTTCAAGAGTGTGTTTCGCGTTTTCGTCATATCAGCAGATTATCAGGGACACAGCCCTGGCCGTCGCACGCCTCAGAAACACACAGATTATTCGCATACGTGCTTCTTAGCGAGATGCGCTCGTTGGAAACTGGAAGAGCAGCGCAAGCAGGTGCCCGAAAACGCCGGATTATTTAGGTCCGAAGCCTTCTCGGGAAACCGATTCGGCATCTGCTGATGTTGCATCGGGCTCGGACGCGCTAGCGGGCTCTGTCGATGCGGACACAGAAGGCTCTGAGCCAGCCGAAATATCCGATCCTGAGCTTGCACCCATCTTGGAAGCAGACGGCGCTTCAGGTTCGCTCTCAGCTGCTTCTCCAAGCGTTTCTTGCTCATGTTCAAGAGCTGAATCCTCTCCAGATGCCGCAGCCCGGGAAGTGGGAACGCTTGCGTCCGGAGATGGACCCGAGGCGGTTGAAGGCTCGTCAGTGGGAGCACTCGGGGCTGTAAGAGCTTCGGCGGTTGAGTCGGCATCCGAAGTCGCGGACTCATCCGCAGAAGGTGTCGAACGACCGGGTAGTTTGTCACCTTCCCGACCGGGTAGTTTGTCACCTTTGCGCTTCTTGGGCACCGAGAACTTGTGCGGCTTGTACTGCATCGCTTTCTCGGGCAGCAGCGGGCGCGAGAACAGGAAGCCCTGCACCACGTCGCAATCGAGCTCGCAGCACTTCTCGAACTGCTCGACGGTCTCAACGCCCTCAACAACGACGAGCTTGTTCGACTCATGCGCCAGTCGCACGAAGTTCGCGAGCCCCTCTTCGTCGCTCGCAAGCAGGCTCGCGGTGAGCGAACGGTCGATCTTCACCACGTCGGCCGGTACCTTCACGATGCGCGAGATCGAGGCATACCCCACCCCAAACCCATCGATGGCGATGCCGAAGCCCGCGCCCTGCAGCTTCTCCACGAAATCGGCGGCCTTCTCCTTGTTGTTCAGGAAGAGGTCGTCCTTGATGTCGATGCGGATGAGCTTGCGTGCCACTTCGTATTCATCCAGCAGCTCGGCGGTGAATTCCACGAAGTGCTCGTCGCGGATCTTGCCATACGAATAGTTGATCGAGATGGGCCTCATGCGGCGCTTGCGCTTCTTCCACGTGGCCAGCTGTTGCACGACCTTGCGCGTGACCTGACGGTCGATCTCTACGATCTGGCCGTTCATCTCAGCCACAGGGATGAACTGCTCGGGCGGGTAAACATCGCCGCGCAAACGCACGAGCGCCTCGTAGCCCACCACCTCGTTCGAGGCGATCTCGATCTGCGGCTGGTAGAGCACGATCAGATCATCAGTGGCAAGCGCGTCGCTCAACAGCGCGGTGATCTGGAGCTTGTTGTCCTCAGCCTTGCGCATGTCCTTGTCGTAGAAGATGACCTTGTCGGTCTTGCCCGATTCCTCAGCTTGGTGAACCGCCAGGTCGGCACCGGCGACCATCTCTTCGATGGAGGTGCCGTGTTCGCGGTTGAACACAGCGATCAGCTGATCGAAGACGATCGAGCTTCCGTGCACCACGACCGGCTGGCTGAGCACGCGCTCAAGATCAGCGAGCGATCCCGACCCGCGCTTGAGGGCAGCGTTATAACCAACGATGAAGCTGTTGTGATCGGGGCGCACCAGGAAGGATTTCTCCAGACCGCCGAGGCGTTTCGCGAGCGCCTTGATGGCCTCGTCAACCACGCTCGAACCCCGCGTCTCTTCGAGCGCGTCCAAGTTCGTGAACGCCACTTCGGCGATCGAACGTACGCTCTTTGCGCCATCGCTTCCTGCATAGGCCGTGAGCCACTGCATGTTCGGCATGCTGGTCAAGTCGTCGGTATAGAAACGCTGTTCAAGCGTATTACGCTGTGTTACCACTTCGGCCATCTCCTTGGCCGTGCGGCGATAGCCTAAGAAGGCGAAGGCGATGATGCAGGCGATGCCCAACACCAGAAGCGTAAGGGGCCAGACGACAGGGCGGAGCGCGTCGAAGGAAAAGCCGCTCTGGTTGAGCATCGTGGCGCTCGCAGGCACCGCCCCAGCAGAAATGCCATGTGAGGCAATGGAGCGCGAATCGAACACCGTGCCCGAGCTCTCGAACGTCTCGAGCGGAATGTCGGATGCGCTCGTGCCGTTAAGCACCATGACCACGATCTCGCCCGCACGCTGGCCAGCTCGCTCGTAATCCACGAAGTTCGACGCCGTAAAGCCCTCACCCACGCCGCCGAAGCCGATCGCGTAGATGGGTTGCGTGGCTGCCTGCGAAACGTAGTAGGCCGTCTGCGCCGCGCGATACGCCTTACCAGAAGCATCTGCGGCCGCGCCCAAGTACACCACCAGGGTCGAATCATCCGCCGCCGAAATCTTCGTGCCCAGATCAGCTCGCGAAAGAGTCGAGGCGTTCACGTAGTCCACCGGCAGACCCGCGAACACCACGCTCTCTTCATTGGCCGCGCCGCCATCGCTCTGGCTTGCAGCCTCTTCGAACTGCGCGCGCACGCCCAAGCCTGCGGCCGTGTTATCGGTTATGACGAGCATATGCGTGGCTTCTGGGTTCATCTTCGAAGCCACTTCCACCATGCCAGCGGCATCGCAGCGCTCCATGAGCCCCGTGGCGTATCCCAGTTCAAACGCGTGTTGCGCATGTGGTACATCGCTCACGCCAACGAACACCACGGGCGTTTTGGGGAAGAGCGAATCGTGGAGGGACTCAACGTAGTAGAGCGCATCGTCGTCGATGCAGACGATGGCCGCATATTCACCGTGGTCGCGCAGTTTCTTCGCGAGCGCGCTGCCCCAATCGCTGTTTGAGAGCGCCGCGCCATACGCAGAAGAGGTGCTCACGTTCTTGTTCGCGGAAAGCGCCGCCACATCCAAATATTCGACGTCAACCCCCACGGAACTGCGCTCGAGAAGATCGACCACGCCATCGCGCTGAAGCTTGGTTGCAGCATCGGAATCGTCGTAGGACACAATGACGAGCACATCGGCACGCGGCTCGGTCTGCACCACGCCTGCAGCCACCTGCTGGTTGCGCGAAAGCTGCTCGGTGGTGCTCGAGATCATAGAGATGGCGAGCGCGATCAAGACGCACGCAACCACAAGCAGCGCCGCGCGCACCACAGGATACCTCTTGCTCTCCAAAAGACTTTCAATGAAACTATGCATCTTTACTCCTTAGTGAATGGTTCACTTAAGGAGCGGAGGGCGCGGCGGGGCGCGGGCGCGGGGGGCCCCGCCCCCCAGAGCGCGG
>OGPW01000353.1_pt1 | contig 37576 bp, 28 predicted proteins | sample 1553061 | NCBI WGS metagenome assembly OGPW01 (sample SAMEA2580292, study PRJEB22360) | human gut metagenome | biome: human gut; feature: human-associated habitat; material: faeces | place: Denmark | collected 2008/2010
GGCCGAACAGGTAGCCGATCTCGCGGCCACCCACGTTGATGTCGCCGGCGGGAACGTCGGTGAACTGGCCGATGTGGCGGCACAGCTCGGTCATGAACGCCTGGCAGAAACGCATCACTTCAGCGTCGGAACGGCCCTTCGGGTTGAAGTCGGAGCCGCCCTTGCCGCCGCCCATGGGCAGCGTGGTCAGAGAGTTCTTGAGGATCTGCTCGAAGCCGAGGAACTTGATGACACTCTCGTTGACGGTCGGGTGGAAGCGCAGGCCGCCCTTATACGGTCCGATGGCGGAGTTGAACTGCACGCGGTAACCACGGCTCACCTGCACCTTGCCCTCATCATCGGTCCAGGCCACGCGGAACTTCACCACGCGCTCCGGCTCGACGATGCGCTCCAGCACGCCTGCCTTCTCGTACTCCGGGTGCTTCTCGACTACCGGCTGGATGGTCTCGAACACCTCGCGTACAGCCTGAAGGAACTCCGGCTGGTCGCCGTCGCGCTGTTCGACCTGAGCGTAGACGCGCTTCACGTACTCGTCAGTGAGCATAATTCTCCCCTTAATGGTTGGGTTATCAATAAGACGGTTTTATTGTAGGTGCGGTGTCAAGGGGCGACAAGAAAATGCTCAGGATGCGGCGCGGATGTGTGCGTCAGCTGAGCTGCAGCGTTTCGGCGACTTCGTCGACGATGCGGCGCATGGCCTGGCGCGCGTTGTCCGGACTGCTCTGCCAGATCGCCTGGGCGACGGCGTCGTGTGCGTCGAGGGCTTCCGGCTTGGGCTTTTGCGGGTACATGTGCAGTTCGACGCGTCCGGAGAGCACGGTGGCGATGATGGTGGATAGGGAAGCGAACATCTCGTTGCCACTGTTGCGCAAGATCAGCGAGTGGAATTCGATGTCGAGCTTGTGGAATTCGTCGAGCCTGCCGTTCTCGCCGGTGTGCCGGAGCTCCGCTGCGAGCAGGGGGAGCCGCGATTTCACGTCGATCGGCGCGTATCGGGCGGCCGAGGTCGCTGCGGCCGGCTCGATGGCGAGGCGCAGTTCGGTGAGGGTGCGCAGCTGCTCCTTACGGTGTGTGGAGTGCAGCTTCCAATGGATGACCTGAGTGCTGAGCGCGTCCCACTCCTCGACCGGTTGGGAGACGAGCCCGATGCGTCGACGGACGGTGACGACTTTGGCTGTTTCGAGGCTTTTCGCGACTTCGCGTGCCACGGTTCGCGAGACATCGAACCGGCGCTGGAACTCGGCGTCCCCACGCCGGCCACCGCGGCGGCCGCGGAATGCCACGAGAATGATGCGATAGTCTGGGAGGTGACGATGCGCGGGTTGCAATCCGCGCATCCGGGCGCAGACACGAGCCTGCGCCTGCGAATCCTCTCACCATAGGAGGCGTCATGATTGATGGTTTCAAGAAGTTCATTTCCCGCGGCAATATGATTGACATGGCGGTCGGCGTCGTCATGGGCGGTGCGGTCACCGCCGTCGTCAATGCGATCGTCAACCATCTCATCAATCCGCTGATCGCCATGATCTTCGGCAAGCCGAACATGGACGGTCTGCTTGCGTTCACGTTCAACGGGGCGACCGTGTCGGTCGGTGCGATTCTGGGCGCATTGCTCAATTTCCTCATCATCGCCGTCGCCGTCTACTTCTTCATCCTGGTGCCGATCAACAAGTTCCGTGACATGTCCGATGCGCTGCTGGCGAAGGCGAAGCTCAAGGAAAGTGAGGCCGAGGACGCCGACGAAGGCAAGGAACCCGAGCCCACCGCCGAGCAGCAGACAATCGCGCTGCTCACCGAAATCCGCGACCAACTGGCCAAAGCCTAACCAGAACTCGCACCACCGCTGGCGGGGCTATCGGCGAGCCGACTGGGCGCCGGCAATCGCATGCTCCTATTCGGCGAACTCGCTGTTTTCCGGGGATAATGCGTCACGCTGCGCGGGTACCGTCACCGTGTGCGGGGGCGCACAGAGTGACGGCATTCCGGAACCATTGCAATCACTGGGTTCTTGAAGAATGCGTCACGCTGTGCGGGCGCGCACGGTGACGGTACCCGCACAGCGTGACGCTCTGATGTCGCGAATCGCACCTGATTCCGTTCTCATAGGCGGCGTGCACTTAGGGACGCAACAACGGGTTATGCGCCCCGCGGCCAGGGGTGGCCGACCATGCGACCTTCGACCGCGGGGCACGCGCTCCGTCAGCTCCGCTTACGACGGAATGTGGCGATGAGACCGCCTCCGATGGCGAGCATTGCGGTACAGGTCAGCGCGACCAGGACGCTGGCACCAGTATGCGACAACTTTGTTTTGCCGTTGTCTGCCTGTTGCCCATTTGTCTTGTCATCCGGCTTCTGGTGGGCTGCTTGATCCGTCTCCTCGTCTGGTGCCGGCTTGGGTGCAGGTTCCGGCGTGGGCTCGGGGCCCGGCGAGGGATCAGGCTCAGGCTCCGGAGTTTCCCCACCTTCCTTCGCCTGCACGACGACCGTAAAGGTCTTGGAGGTAGTGGCTCCCTGACTGTCGGTGACGGTGATAGTGACGTGATAGGTTCCCGGAGTATCGGGATCCACATCATCGGCGGTCACATTCGCCGCAGTGAGCGGCATGTCGCCATCCTCCGCGTCGTGCGCGGTCACGCCGTCAAGCGGATCAAAAGCGTCACCGACCGTAATGGTCCGGTCACTGGCGGTGATGACGGGTGCCGCGTTGATCGTTCCGGCAGCACGCGGCCGAATCTTCAGCGTCGTCAACGAATGCGGCGTGACGGTGACCGTCGGCGTCGCCGCATCGAACGTGACGCTGCTGTCAACGGGAGTCACATTATCTTGGTTTTCCAACGTGTTCTCTGCGTTGATTGCTGCGTCCATGGTCTGCACATCCGCGACTCGGCCAGACAGATCCTGCCTGAAATTCAACTTCAGCGTGCGGCCGAGCGCGCGATCCAGATTGACGATGATCACGCGCAGATTGCCATCATCATCCTTGGAAACCAAAGCAGACAGAGACGTTGCGCCATTGCCCAACGTGGGCGTCGAGCCGAGCGTCGAAGTCAGCACGCTGTCGCCGATGCCATTGCCGAGCATCTGCAGGGCATACGCGCTCGGCGTCAGGAAGAACCCAAACCGCCCCTCGCCCGTCACCGTGCTTGCGCCGTCTTCCGGCACGGCCTGAATAACCGCCTGCTGGGTCGGGCCGAGCGAGTCGGCGCCGCTACTGTACCAGTCGATCAGGCAGTGCTTCTGAATATAGGGGCTGCCAAGCCGAACATATTCCAGCGCGACCTTGGCGATGTACAGCGCGTGCGATTGCGACCGGACCAGCGCGCTGGTATCGCGGAAAATGCCGTATTCGCTGATGACCGGCACCTTGCCTGCCGGCATGAGTCTCACATACTCCTTGACGCGGTTGACGCCCGCCGTCTCGGCCTTCTTCATCGCGTCGTCGTACCATGCGCCCGCGGTGGCTCCCGTGGGGGTGCCGGAATAAGGGTGGATGGTCATGCCGTCGTACCACTGGTTCGCGTTCAGGTTCGCCATGCGGGTGATGAACCCTGTGGACTCGTAGCTGGTGTACACGTTCGCCGTGTGCCGTGTGCCGTCCGTGCGCTGTTCGGCCGTGTTGATCTGGTCGGTGGTGTTCTTGATGGCCTTCGATATCTTGACGAACCCGTCGCGGTCAACGGTGTAGCTGACATAAACCTGCTGTCCTTTGGCCGGAATCGCACCATGCACGCCGTCTCCGAACCTCAGCGCGCCCGTGCTGTAATCGACCTGCACGACTTTGTCGCCGGCACCGGCGGTCTCCAAGTCGTCCACGATGCGCCACTGTTCGTTCGACTGGTCGTTGCCGACCCATACGCTGACGCTGCCCTTGTTGACGGCCACGAACGACGGGTCGTCGACGATCGCGCCATTGTCGCCGTTCATTTTCGGGTTGACGTTGGCGTAGCGCATGTAACGGGTCAGACCGGCCTTGCCGTCGCTGACCGACGCTGCCTTGTTCCAATCCTCCAGGCTCACGGCGTACTGCTTGGTGAAGCTCGCTGTGCCGCCCTCCGTGTACGCCTGCTCGCTGCCGCCGCTCACCGCGGTGGTCCAGTAGCCCTGCGAGGCGGTGCCGTCGGAGTTGGCCCACGCCTGGTTCATTTCGTTGCCGATTTCGAAATAGCGCACGTTGTACGGCTGCGGGTGTCCGTTGTCTGCGCGCACCTTCGCCCAGTCGATGCCGCCGTTGGGATTGGTGCCGACCTGCGCGTTCAGATATTCGATCAGATCCGCCGCGTCCTGTGCGTTGCCGCGGCCGAGGCTGTACACATAGACGATTTCTGAATCGACCTCGTCCGCGAACGTCGCGATTTCACCGATGCCGAAATTCGGTTCGATGCCGCCTTGGCCGGGGTTGTTGTAGAAGCCGTGCACCTGCTTGAGCCGTTGGGCGCGCGGACCGATGGTGGTCTTCCAGTTGAACAGGTTGGAAATCGTGCCTCCGGGGTAGCGAATCGAGCCGAATCCGACCTGCTTGTACAGTGCGGTGAAGTCGTCTTTCACACGCATCGTATCGGGGTCGAAACTGCCGTACCCGTTGAAGGCGTACCGATGATTGACGCCGAAGATGGAAGCGCTGTCGACCGTGCGCTCCACGGTGCTGGGGTCGGCCGTGAGCGTGATCGGTACATGCGCCTGATACGCGGTGATGGCCGTCTGGAGCGCCGTGCCCGCGGCATTCATCGCCGTCATCCGCGCGACGGCGCTGCCGGAGGTGTTGTTCATGGCGTTGACCGCGTTGCGTTTTGCCGTGGCGAGTGCTTGCGCCTGCGCCGACGCGGCGTCGACCTCTCCCGCGGCCAGCAGCGCGTCGGCCTGCGAGACCAGTGTGCCGAGTTGTTTTCTGGCAAGGGCCGTGCCCTGCTCGGCGTAAATCGCAGCTGCCTGGTCGTCGGTGAGCGTGGCATCATATACGCGGATGTCGTCCACGTCGCCCTTCATCGAATGCGGGTCCATGGTGCCGATGTTCTTGTGCGAGCCGACCAGCAGCGCGGTGACGGCGTTGACGGCCGAGGTTCCCATGTTCTTTTCGCTGTCGAGCGCGCCGTTGACATAGAACTTGACCTTGCGGCTCGTCTGGTCGAAGGAAACGGCGATATGCTGCCATCCGCCGCGTGCCACCGTATTGTTGCTGAGAACGTCGGTCGCGTTGACATACGTGTGGTACTGGTTGGACGGGCGCAGCGTAAGCAGGGAGCGGCCGGCGCCATCCTGCTGCAACAGCACCGCAGGCTTGTCGCCTGTCGGGTCGAGCGTCGTATCGTACCGGTACCACATCGCGAATGACGCGTTGCCGGCTCCGGTGTTGACGTACTGGTTGATTTTCATGTAGCTGGACGCGCCCGCGCCGAAGTGCAGTACGTTGCCGAATACGCCGGCAGGGTCGGCGATGATGGAGATGTCGTCGCCGATGAGTTGGGCCGTTGCGCTGCTGGAGCCGCCGTTGTTGGCCGCTTCGCGGTCGCCGGCCGCGGTGTTCTCGAAGTTCCATGCGCCTCGAAGGTTTGCGGACGCGGTGGTTGCTGGTGCGGTGGCGTCGGCGTCGGCCGCATAGGCTGCGGCTCCCGGCGACAGCGCCATCGCTGCTGTGGCGATGGCCGCCATGATTGAGCGCCAGGGTTTGCCGCTCCGACGGTGTGATGTGATATGCGTCATTACATGCTCTCTGCTTCTGTTTCGGGGATCACTGCCATGTGATCGTTGGGGTGAGCCTTGCCTCTGTGTGAAGGTCTGCTCAATTCTATCAATGCGATTCCGTGATGCAAGTAATGGCGGGGCGCTGAACCGGTGAGAGCCGGCTCTGTGCCATCCGCGTGCCATTAGCCCTGACGATTTTGGCTGATTCGAGATGGAAACGAGCAGAAAATGCAAATAGAAAAACCCTCAGAATCAGCTTGATTCTAAGGGTTCTGAGAGTGGAGCTAGCCGGGTTCGAACCGGCGACCCTCTGCTTGCAAAGCAGATGCGCTACCAGCTGCGCTATAGCCCCATAGGTGAAAAAAGCGGCTGTGCCGCTTCCTTACCATCTACGTGGGCCCGGGAGGACTTGAACCTCCGACCTCATCCTTATCAGGGATGCGCTCTAACCACCTGAGCTACGGGCCCGATCCATACGCTTCAAAAGCGCACGATGAACCAGAATACCAGAATTGCCGTATGTGTCAAATCCAGTCGGTTTTTGTGGCTTTCGGCGTGTCGTTCTCGTCGTTGTGTGTTTTCACATGGCTTCCTGCGCCGACAATCGCGGGTGCGCCGATAAGGGACATAGGTTACTGTAGGTGATGGCTATGGTGATGTCTGGCGCATCGGCGGCCAGACCGACTTCCTTCGACGAAAGGGTGTACAGTGCAGTATCGATACTGTTGTGGCGATGAAGACATGTCATTCGATCTCATTCCGGAACCGCAATCCGTGACATTGAACGGGGATGCCGCCGATTCGGATGATGCCGGAGCTCCGGTACCCGTCGCGTTGCCGCTCGTAGACCGCATCTCGGAAGATCGCGACATCGATGACATCGCCGGCGTTTTCCCGACCCAGCTTGCCGATGATATCGAAGCGGCGACGGGCCTGCGCTGGGACATCGCCAGCGATGTCATGGTGGCCGGACTGCCCGCGCCAAATGCCGCGACTGCGCACCCGGTTCCGCCACACGCTTCATGCTGGAAGTCGTTCATCACACTGAGACTCGACCCCTCATCCCTGGAGCCGCAGGAATACCGCCTGACCATCGCAAGCTCCGGCATAGACGTCGTCGGCGGCGATACGGAAGGCGTGCGCAACGGCGTGCAGACCCTTCGCCAGATCATCCGTCAGTGCGCGCCGGCGCTGCCTCGACTCGTCATCGCGGACAAACCGGCGTACAAGGTCCGCGGCTACTATCTCGACGCCACGCGCGGCCGCGTCCCCACGCTCGACTGGCTGAAAACATGGGCCGACCGGCTGTGCCTGTACAAGTACAACCAGCTTCAGCTATACATCGAGCACACGTTCATGTTCGACGATCTGAGCGAGACTTGGCGCGGCACCAGCCCGCTCAAGCCCGCCGACATCATCGCGTTCGACGAATACTGCGCGCGGCTCGGCATCGAGCTGGTGCCGTCGGTCTCGACTTTCGGACACCAGTACATGGCGATGCGCACGCGCGAGCTGCGCCATCTCGGCGAGTTCCCCGAGGATGCCGACCGTCGGTACGGTTTCGTGGAGCGGCAGCGTCACCACACGCTCAACATCACCGAACCGGAGTCCCTCGCGTTCTCGTTCAAGCTGATCGATGCTTACATGCAGCTGTTCCGCACACGCAAGTTCAACATCTGCGGCGATGAGACGTTCGACTTGGGTCGCGGCCGTTCCAAGCCCGAAGCCGAACGCCGCGGCGTGGCCGCGATGTACGCCGACTTCGTATCGCAGCTGTGCCGTCACTTGTCTGAGCGTGGCCGCGAGCCGATGTTCTGGGGCGACATCGCTGTGGAGATGCCGCAGATCCTCGGCCTGTTGCCGGATAACGTCACGCTGCTCAACTGGCTGTACGCGCCGGGCATCGGCGAAGACAAGGTACGCCTCGTCGCGCAGGCCGGGGCCCCGCAGTACGTGTGCTCGGCGGTATGGTGCTGGAATGCGCTGCTGCCGCGCCTCGACGACTCGTGGAACAACATCTCCCGACTCGCGCGCTACGGCGTGAAGTACGGTGCGGTCGGGTACCTGGTGACCGACTGGGGTGATTACGGGCATGTCAACGATCCGCGCATGGCGGTTTCCGGCATGATATTCGGCGCGCAGTGCGCGTGGAATCCGATGGCTCATATCCAGGGTGAGGCCGGGTGCGGCGACGGCGAAGGAGGCTCTGCTGCCGGTTATGCCGATGCCGCCGCCGATGTCGTCCGCGAGAACAAGGCCGCCGCGGACGGGGATTCCCCGGCGCCGCTCCCGTCGAGCTCGGAAAGCGACGATTACACCGGTGGCGCGGCCGACGCGATTGCGGGCGCGCCGGCCTGCGGCGATGGGTCGTGTGCCGAGATGTGCCGTCGCGTGGCCGAGGTCGAATACGGTGACCGTTCGGGCGGCATAGTCGAGGCACTGCGAGATGCCGCCTGTCGTGTGGCGTTCGGCTGGGATGACATGGTCTGGTACTGCGAGCTGGATGAAGGCGACGGACGGATGAATCGCGATGCCGCATCGGCGATGCATCTCGGCGTGCATGGGTTCAGCGGGGAATATGGGCGGGAGTGGGATGCCCGACTGCTGGGCAGTACCGATCTTGATGAGGCTCGGCGCACGATGCTGCAAGGGCTGTCGCCGCATATCGTCCGCGCGGCCGAGGCGAACGAGGCGCTGCTGTGCGACGCCATGCGACTCGGCGCCGCCGCCGGCCGCGCATCGCGTTTGGGTGCGGCTCGGCGTGATGTGCCGGCTATGCTGGCCGCCATCGAGGGGCAGCGCTGGTTCAACTTGGTCGGCTTGTGCCTTGCGCGGCGGCATGACGTCATCACGGTCGATGCCGGCGATATCGCCCGCGCGTCGGCCGGGTTGATCGAACCGGACGCAGGCTCTTCCGCAGGGCCGGAAGCCGTGCAGGATGTCTCGATTCGAGTGGCACGTGGTCTGGAGCGCTGGTTCGAGACCTACTGCGACTTGTGGCGTTCTGTCAGCGCGGAATCGGAATTGGCCCGCATCGCCTCCATCGTGTGGCGCTGTGCCGACGCCCTGCGTTCATAAGCCCAAGCGCACATCAGAGGCGGGGTGTCGGGCGGTAGTGGCATGAGCCGGTCGTTGTTGCCGTGCCGGCGCTCGCTGGCTGAGACGGCGCGAACATGCGATCCATGCCGGGTCTCATATGTGAGATCCGGCATTTCGTTGTGCCGCAAGGCGTCGCCGCCTCGTGCAGTGGCGTTTTTCAGGCCCTGACAGGCGAGCTTGCCGGGTATCTGCGCTTCAAGGGGGTGATTTTCGGTCGCCGGAACATCTATCTGCATTTCAAGGGGTTGCGGCACAGAGGCATCCGAGGTATATGAGCCATTCACTTATTGGAATGACGCGGTTCTAGCAGTGTTCCTACTTGGTCACCAACCCCTTGAAACGCAGATAGATGTTCGGGAAGTCGAAATCACCCCCCCCTCGAAATGCAGATAGCCGTGTAATCCACGCCTTTCGCGCAATATTCGTGCCGCTCAAGGCACTGACATCGAGTTTTTCAGCTCTCGTCGTCGGGCAGCGCCATGTCGCTGGAGCCGAATCGCGGCCCGCTGGTCGATTCGCGCTGCACTAGCTGCGGCGGATACGCGGTGTGCGCCGGAAGCCAGTGTTTGCTGCTGGCACTGACGCTGATGAGTCGCAGCGCTTCATGGGCGATGAGCCGGCACGGCGGGAGAATCGACGAGAGCGGCGGGTCGGCGATGGCCGCCGCGGGGGAGTCGCCCGACCCAATGACCTTGACCTCGTCCGGCACACGGATTCCCAGTTGGTTCAGCGCCATCAGCGCTCCGATCGCCACATCGTCGGTGGCGCAGATGAGCGCGTTCGGGCGGTTGCCCTTGTCCCCGAACAGTCTCATAACGTCGTGATACCCGCGCTTCGCGGAATTGTCGCCGAACGTGGTCCAACCCGGTTCGGTCATCAGGTTCATGACCCTCGTTGACGTCTGCAACGTGGCGAACAGCTCGGCGGCGCTGGCGGAGTTGACGTTGCCGCTGAGGAATGCGATGGAGTTGGCGTTGTACTCTGCAAGGTGCGAAAGCATCAGCTTCATGGAGGCGCTTTCGTCGACGCCAACCCAGTTCACGTGGAAGGACGTGGAGTGGCCGAACGCCTGAACCAGCGAGGTCATGCCGACGTAGTCATCCAGGAACGCTGCGGTGTTGGCGTCTTGCGGCGGCATGACCACCAGCCCGTCGACCCGGCGGGCGAGCATGGCTTCGATGCGTTCCATCTGGGTTCGCTGGTCGTCGCCGAGGCCCAGCAGCAGCTGGCGTCCCGAGCGGTTGACTTCGGGCTCCAACTCCGCGAGCAGTCGGGCTGCCAGAGGGTCGGTCGGGCCGGGCATGATGAGGCCGATGGTATTGGTCGTGTCGCTGCGCAGTGCGCTGGCGGCGGAGTTGGCCTGATAGTTGAGCTGTTCCGCCGCGTCCCGCACGCGTTTCGCGATGTTGTCGTCTTTGGTGCGGCGCCCTGAAAGAACGCGGGAGACAGTGGCTTCGGATACGCGCGCCAATGCGGCGACGTCGGTGATGGAACTCGTTGAGCTCATCGTTCATCACCTCGGATTGTCTGCTTCGATTACTTCTGCCGGGCACCGCGTCGCTGCCCGTTGTATATAGGATACATGAACGCACATTGCGCTCATTGGTCGCCGCGATGCCGTATGGGCGTGATTATTGCCAATGTTTCCAGTGGACAGACGTAATGGTTTCTGTATAGATCATATCATTTCATTACATAATTGAGAAATCGGTTTCCGGGTTTACTAAGCGGATTTTAGGGTGTATAGTGACGGATGAAAGAAACGATTTGCTCGCGATGGTGTCAGCAAATCACCAACCCATCCAGCGGTGGATGGCTCAGCACGGAGGAGATGCTATGGTCGCCGATATTGACGGGTTCCTGCCGGACAGCGCGTTTCTGCTCGACGTTCCCGCCACCGATTGGAAAGATGCCATCCGGCTTGCCGGCAAAGGACTGGTGGCGGCTGGTTTCACCACCGACGCGTATACGGATCAGATGATCGAGACGGTCGAGAAAATGGGCCCGTACATCGTCATCGCCCCGGGTCTCGCGCTCGCGCACTCCCGCCCGTCCGAGGCCGTGCTGAAGACCGGCCTGAGCTGGGTGCGCCTGTCCACGCCGGTGAAGTTCGGCAACAAGGCCAACGACCCGGTATCGCTGGTCATCGGTCTGGCCGGTCATGACGAGAACGAGCACATCACCGTGATGTCCGCCATCGCCTCGGCCCTGATCAATCCCAAGAAGACCGCGGCGCTCGCCACGGCCCCCACTCCGGAAGCCATCCGCGACATCCTGCATCAATAGCAGGGCGGCGCAACCCGGGCCGGGCCGCCGGCGAGCGGCACACCCACACTTCCATAACTGAATCCAATAACTGAAACCCAATGGCTGCGCGGCAGTCATTCCAACGAAAGAAACGAGGGAATCATGAACATCCTCTGCGTATGCGGCAACGGCATCGGCACATCGGTGCTGTTGAAGGTCAATGTCGAATCGGTCGCGGCCGACCTTGGCGTCGATGTCAATGTCACCACCTCCGATGCGGGCAGCGCCAAGGGAACCGCCAACATGAACGATCTGGTGCTCACCTCCGCCGAGCTCGCGCCCGAGCTGGAAGGCACCACCACGCCCGTCGAAGTCATCACGAACTTCATGGACACCGACGAGATTAAGTCGGTGCTGGAGAAGTACGCCGACTGAGACGCTCCCCGTTACGGCCGGCGTGAGATGTCGGCCAGAAACCATGACAAGAAAAGAAGGAATCCATGAACGTTGTCGTTCAAGTGCTGAATTTCATCAGCCAGGAAATACTGAATGTGCCGGCGTATCTGATTGGCATCATCGCGGCCATCGGCTTGATCGCACTGAAGCGCAGCGCCGGGCAGGTCGTGTCGGGCGCCCTGAAGGCGGCCATGGGCTACCTGATCCTGGGTGCCGGCGCTACCGTCGTCACCTCGGCTTTGGCCCCGTTCGGCGACCTGGTGCTCAAGTCCACCGGCGCGCACGGCGTCGTGCCCACCAATGAGGTCATCACCGCGCAGGCGTCCAGCCAGTACGGCGCCTCCTCGGCGTACATCATCGTGCTCAGCTTCATCGTGATGCTGCTGCTCGCGCGGTTCACCCCGCTGAAATACATCTTCCTGACCGGCCACCACATGGTGTTCATGTCCACCATGCTGGCCGTGGTGCTGTCCGTGGGATTCGGCACGGACCACCAGCTGCTCATCGTGATCATCGGCGCCATCCTCATGGGCGTGATCATGGTGGTCATGCCGGCGTTCGCGCAGCCGTTCATGAACAGGGTGACCGGTAGCGACAAGCTGTCGATCGGCCACTTCAACACCCTCGGCTACATTGTCTCCGGTGCTGTCGGCGCCGGCGTGGGCAAGAAGTCGAAGTCCACTGAAGACATCAACTTCCCGAAGGGCCTGAGCTTCCTGCGTGACTCCATGGTCTCCACCACGCTGCTCATGGTCGTGCTGTACCTGGTCTTCTCCGTGTGGGCCGCCATCGTGCTGCCGGCCAAGGAAGCGTTCAAGATCTTCTCCACCAACCCCGACAACTACGGTTCGTTCTTCATGGCCGCGTTCGCGCAGGCCCTGCAGTTCGGCATCGGCGTGAGCATCATCCTCTACGGTGTTCGTATCATCCTCGGTGAACTCGTCCCCGCCTTCCAGGGCATTGCGAACAAGGTCGTGCCCGGCGCCCGCCCGGCGCTGGACATCCCGATCGTGTTCCCGTACGGCGCCAATGCTTCGCTGATCGGCTTCCTCGGCTCTTTCGTCGGTGGCCTGGTGGCTCTGGCGATCATCGCCGTGTGGCTCGGCCCGGTCTGGGGCGTCGCGCTGATCCTGCCCGGCATGGTGCCTCACTTCTTCGATGGTGGTGGTGCTGGTGTGTTCGGCAACGCCACGGGTGGTCGTATCGGTGCCATTGTCGGCTCGTTCATCAACGGCCTGCTGATTACCTTCCTGCCGGCCGCGCTGATGACCGTGATGGGCAGCTTCGGTCTGGCCAACTCCACCTTCGGTGACGCCGACTTCTGCTGGTTCGGTACGATTACCGGCAACATGGCTCACCTCGGTCCTGTCGGTGGCGCCATCTGCCTGCTGATCTTTGCCGCGGTGCTCTTCGCCGCCGCGTGGATCTGGCAGGTCAAGGTCGTCAACACCGGCTGGACTCCGGGTGCCAAGCACGCCGAGTACATCGAGCAGGTGAAGGCCGAGGAGAAGGCCGCCAAGGCCGCTGCTCGCGCCGCCAAGAAGGCCGCTGCGGAAGCGTGATACTGTTCCGCCGCCGCTGAGCGATTATGCGGGAGCGTGAGGGTGCGAGTGCCCTCGCGCTCCCGTTTTTGTGTGTGGGAACGCGTGAGATCGCGGGTGGTTTCGCGGAGCGCGCAGTATTGTGCTCCCGCTAGCGGAAGCTGTTGAGCGCAGCGAGACTGAGGGTGGTTCTGTGCAGTGGCTGGTCAGACCACCCCCAGTCGCTGCGCGGCGGCCCCCGCCAGCGGGGGCGTTGTATTCCTTGCCTCATGCTGACTGGGGGCAGCGTCTGCGACAATGGCTCGTATGCCATTGCCCAATCAGCGTCGTCATGCCCGAAAAGCACCCGCGTCCGCCTCAACCGCCGCCGCGTCGACCGTGCTTGAGGTGGACGGCCTGCAATTGCATGTGACGCGCAAGCGCATCAAGAACCTCTATCTGCGTATCAAGCCGCCTCTGGGAATCGTCGAGGTGTCGGCGCCGATGCGCATGAGCCAGCGTCAGATCATTGGTTTCGCTCATGAACGGCACTCGTGGATCGTGCAACAGCAGCGGCGTATGGCCGAGGCCCGACGGATGTCATTGCGGCATGCCGAGACGTTGACGCCCCTCCCCAGCGCTCCCGCCGGTGATGGAGGGCATGCCGGTGTCGATGGCCGCCGGGGCTGCGATCAGCCGCAGCTCCCCATGTTCGACCGTTCGGCCATGTGGACCGATGAGCGCAAACATGCCGCCGCGGCCGCGATCGATGCCGCGCTTCCGGGGCTGTTGCGCAAGTGGGCGCCCATCGTCGGGCGTTCGCCGAGCCATGTCACCTTGCGGGTCATGACGTCGCGCTGGGGGTCATGCACGCCGAAAACCGGGCGTATCCGGCTGAATCTTCAGCTTGGTCTGATGGAGCCGCGATTTTTGGAGTACGTTCTCGTCCATGAAATGACCCATCTGTGGGCCAATGGTCACGGGGCTGATTTTCAGCGGCGGATGAGCGCTTATCTGCCGAGCTGGCGTGAGCTGCGCCGTGAACTCAACAAGCGCGTACTGCTGTGAAACATATCGTGAAACATGCTGGCCGACATGTCGCGGCAGCAAAACAAATGATGGCGGCGGCTCAGCATTGCCACTGAACCGTCGCCATCATTGATGTGCATCTTTTGCGTCAGACCATGCCGGTGTGCATGGGAGCGGGTATTCCCCCCGCCATGCACGCTGCCTGCTGTCTGCCGCGATCTATCGCGTCACGCCAGATGCGAACGCATGAACCACTGGAACTTCTCAAGCTCCTGCACGTGGTCCTGGATGATGTTGGAGCTGATCACGTCCAGCTCGTCCAGCTCGGCGATGGCCTTGCGGTCATCGGCGATGAACGCGTCGTAATACTCGATCAGGGCCTCAAGGTACTTCTCGGTGCCGGCGCGACCGTCGACGTCGAACGGCTTCCAGGTGCGGTTGCGGGTGATGGCATCGGCGCGGCCGTCAGGCGTGCCGCCCAGCGTGGCGATGCGTTCGGCGGTCTCATCGGCCTGCGCGAGCACTGCCTCGACCTCAGGGTCGAGCATCTCGTGCACGGCGATGAAGTTGGGCCCGGTCACGTTCCAGTGAGCGTGCTTCAGGACCAGCGCGGCCTCCTGCTCCTGGCTCAGTCGGTTCTGCAGAATGGCAATGGCCTTCTCGGAGGCGGCTTCGTCCAGTCCCGGCACAACGAATGCAAGTGTCATATTCGTTCCTTTCTTCTGGGATATCAGTCACCCTCCAGTTTATCGATGAAGCCTGCGCGATGTGTCAGCCTCCAGCATAGTTATCGCTCACAGTGAGCGACGTAACAGAAACGTAGGCTGATGTTCATCAGCGGTACAGGTCGGGTGGAATCAGTGTGCCACACCAGGATGATTTCGGGCCGTTTTTACGCTGGTGTGGCACGGACTGGGCTGAGAGATGGGACATGCGGCGGTGCGACTGGGCAAGGCATGTGCAGCGGGGCAACACGAAACACGGCAGACGGCGTGACTGGACGTAGCTGCACATTCAGCAGGTACAATACGGCAGGTCAATTCGCGTCAGTCAACGCGGTCAGTCGCCACTCGCCGTCATCCGCGTCGGTGCCGGCGGACACACTGGAGTAAACAGCCGGGACCCCGCGGCGAAAAGGAGCGTGCAGATATGGTCGATTCGCGTCGCGATGTGGCTGGCCAGGCCGGCCGGAGCCCCAGCCCATCCGTGCAGGCTACCATGATTGGTCTGATGGCGATTCTGCTGTGGAGTCTGATGACCGGGCTGGTTCGCGTGGTCGCCGATGCGTTCGGCGCGACGCTGGGATCGGCGTTGATATACACCTGCGGCGCGGTGCTGCTGCTGGTTTTTCGCCGGCCGGCACCGTTGCACAAGTATCCGCGAACGTATCTGATCGTCGGTGGCCTGCTGTTCGTGTTCTATGAGTCGTCGATTTCCTTGTCGATCGGGCTGGCGTCTTCGGCGGCCTCGTCGGTGGAGGTCAGTCTGGTGAACTACCTGTGGCCTACAATGATGGTGTTGCTGGCGGCGGCATTCGTACCGAGCGGCGAGAAGCGTTCGGCGCGGAACGAGGGGATAGGACGGGAACCCGCAGCGCCCAGCGACGCGCAGGCTCAAGATGACTCGGTCCAGTGCGGCACAAACTGCAGCGCCGGCAAGCCGCCCCGCCATTCTTGTGGCCGCGCGGTGCTCCGCGTATTGCCTGGCGCTGTCGTCGCCACCGCCGGCGTGATACTGGCGGTCGGCGGCAACAGCGGCTTGGACTGGGCGCTCGCCGCAGGGCATGTCGCGGCGAATCCACTGCCGTATCTGCTGGCATTTGCGGGCGCGCTCGCATGGTCGGTGTATGCGGTGTTCACGCCCGCGCTGTCCAAGGGATTCGACGGTACGTCCGTATTCTTCCCCTTTGTGGCCGTGGCGCTGTGGATCATCCACTTCGCTTCCGGCCAAGGTTGGCCGTCTGCCGCGCCGTCGGTTTGGGGCTACTTGGCTGTGGTGGCGGCCGGGGGGGGGGTGGGCGGGTAGGGCGGCCGCGGCGGTCATCGCTGGCGGATACGCCTGCTGGGGCTATGGAATCTTGCGCGGCAGCATGAGCACGCTTGCGATGGCCTCTTACGCCACGCCCGTGCTGTCCACGGCAGCCAGCGCGGTATTGCTGGGGTTGTCTTTGACGTTGCCGTTCTGGTGCGGCGCTCTGCTGGTCGCAGCCGGTTCGATCATCAACTGGTGGATTTCCTCGCAGCGCCGATGATCGGCAATGGCCGGCGACCTCCCGCCCGTGCCGCGCTATTCGGCGGAAATCGGCGCGTGGTCAGGGGCGCCGGCCTTGCGCACCTCGATGGTTTCGATACGGCGGCCGTCGACCTTGGTGACGGTCATGTCGTACCCGTCGTCGGAGTGCAGCACATCGCCCTCGGCACCCATCTTGCCGGTGTGTGCGAGGAAATAGCCGGCGACGGTCTCGTACGGGCCGTCCTCCAGTTCGATGCCGGTCAGATCGGCGAAGTCCTCGATGGTCATGCTCGCGTCGATGGTGGCGACGCCGCTCACGAATGCGGGCTGCTCCTTGCGCTCGCCGCCCGGTTCGCTGGGCAGGTCGTATTCGTCGCGGATGTCGCCGACGAGCTCTTCGGTCATGTCCTCCAGCGTCACGATGCCGTCGGTGCCGCCGTACTCGTCGATGACCACGGCCAAGTGGATGCCGCGCTTGCGCAGCAGTTCGAGGCTTGGCAGCAGCTTGGACGTGCCGGGCAGCGAAATGCCTTCTCGCGTCACGTCGGCCACGGTCGTTGCGTTGGGGTCGCGCACGTCCAGCAGGTCGCGCACATGCACGAAGCCGATCACGTCATCGAAATCCCTGCCGGTCACCGGATAGCGGGAGTACGGCATCTCGCGCACGTACGCCGCTGCGTCCTTGATGCTCTGCGAACCGTCGAGGAACACGACATCGGCGCGCGGACGCATGACCTCGGCGACGATGGTCTCGGACGCGTCGAACACGTCGTCGAGGATCGTGCGCTCGTCTTTGCTCAGCGACGTGTTCGTGTTGACGAGCACGCGCAGCTCCTCGTCGGAGACCTCGCTTTCGGTCTCGTTCGGGTCGAAGCCGAGCAGGCGCACGATACCGTTCGTGTTCTTGCCGATGAGCCAGATGATCGGCTTGCAGACCTTGGCGAACACGTCGATCGCGGGCACTACGGCGCGGGCGATCTGTTCGGTGCGCTGCATGGCGATGCGCTTCGGCACCATTTCGGAGATGACTATCGAGCAGTACGAGATGATCAGCGTCAGCACGATGGTGGTCAGCGGTGCGGCGATGTTCGCCGGCACGCCCCAGCTTTTCACGACGGGCACGATGAACGGCGAAATCGACGATTCGCCGAACGATGCGGACAGGAAGCCGGAGAGCGTCACGCCGATCTGCACGGTGGACAGGAACTTGTTGGGGTCGCGTGCGATTGCCGCCACACGTGCGCCACGGGCGTCCTCCTGTTCCATTTGATCGATCTGGGATCCGCGCAGGGAGACCAAGGCCAATTCGGTGCCGGAGAAGATGGATCCGAGCACTAGGAATATGAAGATCAGAAGGATGTTTAAACCAAGTGACATGGACTCTACTGTAGGGGGGTGGCACGTCAATTGTCGCAGCGAATCATTCTCAGTAAGAAAGGTGCGAGCCTGCCCACGCCCGAAACGAACATCAAAATCGACAAAGTCCCGAGATGCCGCCCTTTATGGTTTTGTGCGCTTGTGCGCAAATGTGAGAAATCCTCGCACCTTTCTTATTGAGAACCGTTCGCTGCGACTTGCCGGCCGGTCACTTGCATCCGCAGGACTGCCTGGTGACGAGTTCGGCGGCGATGAGCTGCATGTCGGGCGTGTGCGCGGGGTCGAGCGCCGCGTTGACCGCGCAGCGGACGAGCTCGGCGGTGTTCTGCTTGATGGCGGTCAGTTGCGGCCACGCATACAGGGATTCGACGGTGCCGTCGAAGGTGATGACGGCGATGTCTTCGGGGATGCGTAGGCCGCGTTCGTGAATCCGCGCAGGGCTCCGAGTGCTTCAAGGTCCGACGCCGCGAAGATCGCGTCTGGCGGGTTGTCGCTTTCCAGCAGCGCTGCGGTGGCTTCGTGGCCGCCTTCTCGTGTGAACCGTGACCGGCGGATAGGCCCAGTGGGTAGCCCGGCCTGCCGGAACGCCTGGTTCCAGCCCTGCACTCGCCAGTCGGGGGAATTGGGGTCGCTGCCGTAGATCATGGCCGTGTTCGTGCGGCCGTGCTCGATCAGGTGCTGCACCGTAAGACCCACGGCCGCGCGGAAATCGGTGGATACGCATTTCATGTTGGGCACTGGATCGGGATGGTCCATGAGGATGATGCGCTGGCTTTGGCCGGACAGCGCGCCGAGTTCGGCATCGGTCTGCGCGGAGGAGACGAACATCGCGTCGACGTTGCGCTCGACGAGTTCGTTGATGCGGCGGCGCTCGCCTTGCGGGTCGCCTCGCGACAGGTTGATGATCAGCGCCCGTTCGCGTTTGGATGCAGCGGCTTCGAGCTGGTCGGTGAATTCGGCGAAGTATGGGTTCGAGAAGTCGGGCACGATGATGCCGAGCGTGTGCGTGGTGCCGGTCTTGAGGGCTCGGGCGACGGAGTTGGGGTGGTAGTCGAGCCACTGCGCCGCGTCGAACACCCGCTGCGCGGTGTCCGGTGAGATTTTCTTGGGACTGCCGTTGAGCACGTAGCTGACGACGGCGGTGGAGACGCCTGCGGGACGCGCCACGTCGAAACGGGCGGCGCGTTGCCGTTGCGGATGCGGCGTCTCGAATGCGTCACGCTGTGCGGGGTGCGTCACTGTGTGCGCCCTTGCAGCGTGACGCATATTGTATAACCATTGGAAAATAAGGGTTTTACTGATGCGTCACTGTGTGCGGGGCCGCACAGCGTGACGCTACCCGCACACAGTGACGCGAAATGCGGCGATAAGTCACGCTCCCATCAGAAGCTCAGTACCTCGACCTTGCCGGTGGACAGCTGGTAGCGGGCGCCTACGATCATCAGTCGATCATGCGCCAGCGCGTCCTGAATGATTTCGCTGCGCGTGACCAGCTCTTCGATGGTACGCGCCACATGTACGCGTTCGAAGTCCTCGCTCGTATCCAACTCGGCCTCCCGCGCCTGCCATACCGACATGCCGACCGAGCGCAGCACAATCGAATCCGAGCTGGCGATGCGCTCATCCAATTCGGCCATCGCATCAGCGGACTCCAACGAGCTCTCCGGGTCGCTCGTGCTGTCGGCGATCAGCGCGTCAAGTTGTTCGGCGCCCAGCGCCACCGCCCCGCAGCTCTCATGACCCATGACCATGAGCAGGCTGACGTGCAGATGATCCACGGCATATTCCAGCGATGCCAATACCGCGTCGTCGATGATCTGCCCGGCCGTGCGGATCGTGAACAGGTCCCCGAGCCCCGCGTCGAAGATGATTTCCGGCGGAACGCGCGAATCGGAGCATGACAATACCGCCGCGTCGGGGTTCTGCCGGTCGATCAGTGATTCGCGGGTCTGCATGTCCTGCCACGGGTGCTCGCTGTGCCCTTCGGCGAATCGCCGGTTTCCCGCCAGCATGCGGATAAGCGTCGAGTTCGCGGTGGATTCCTGATCCGGGTCTTCCTCTGCCATGACATCTCCGTTCCGAGTCTCAGGTTCGCGTCGGGTCGGCGTGTATGTGCCTGTATGTGTGAGCATAGCGGAAACCTGTTTGATAAGTATGAAATATCCAAGGAACGTTCATCACCTCTGCTCATAGCGAAACCGCGGATCGGGCGCGGCTGTTTTTACCGGTTTGTGAGCGCAAACTGTGATGATTGTCATGAAGAAACCCTCGTGCGTCCGTATCGGCGAAAGCCGCTTGACGTTACGATGGGGAGACGCAATGACCGGATTGCGTGGAAAGGAACGATGATGACACTGCTTCAGCATGAACTCACTGATTTTACGGTGCAGGCTTTTCAGAACAACGAATTCCATGAGGTGACCAAGGCGGACGTGCTCGGTCACTGGTCGGTGTTCTTCTTCTACCCGGCGGACTTCACGTTCGTGTGCCCGACCGAGCTGGAGGATCTCGCTGCCAAGTATGAGGACTTCAAGAAGATCGGCTGCGAGATCTACTCGGTCTCCTGCGACACCCACTTCGTGCACAAGGCTTGGCACGACGCCAACGAAAAGATCGCGAAGATCCAGTACCCGATGCTTGCCGACCCCACCGCACTGCTCGCGAAGGACCTCGACACCTACAACGAGGCCGACGGCGTGGCCGAGCGCGGCGACTTCATCGTGAACCCGGAGGGCAAGGTCGTGGCCTACGAGGTCATCTCCTCCAACGTCGGCCGTAACGCCGACGAGCTGCTGCGCCGCGTGCAGGCCTCGCAGTTCGTCTACGAGCACGGCGACCAGGTGTGCCCGGCCAAGTGGACCCCTGGCGAGGAGACCATCGAGCCGAGCCTCGACCTCGTCGGTCTCCTCTGATTTCCCGCCTCACTGACGGGCTGAGTTGTCAAGCAAACAGCAGAGCTGTTTGTAGGCGAAGGCGAGCCGACAGGCAAGCACAACAGGCTGCGGCTGGAGGCCGTCCCTGATTGCAGGGGCTGGAGGACTGTCGGTAGCGGTCAGAGTTGGCTGGGGATCGCCAACTCTCTCGTCCCCTCTGGCGGGTAGCGATGTAAGGCGAGTGGCCTCTCCGCCCCCGCTGGCGGGTGCTGGCGGCGACAGCCGACTGGGGGTGGTCGCGGTGATAGGCGAACTACCCCACCCGCTTCTCGGGAGCCCGCCGGCAGGGGCATATGCATATGTAAGGAGTTCCATATCATGACCCAGATCAACCGAAGCGATCTGTATGACGTTGTTGTCATCGGTGGCGGCCCTGCGGGACTCACCGCCGGCCTGTATCTCGCTCGCGCCCGCTATCGCGTGCTGATTCTCGAAAAGGATGATTTCGGCGGGCAGATCACCATCACCGACGAAGTCGTCAACTACCCGGGCGTCGGCCATACGTCCGGTCGTGCGCTCACGCAGACCATGCGCAACCAGGCCAAGGATTTCGGCGCGGAATTCCTCTCAGCCGAGGCTACCGGCCTTGACGTGAACGGTGACATCAAGACCGTGCACACGTCGCGCGGTGACCTGAAAACGTTCGGCATCCTGATTGCCACCGGTGCAAGCCCGCGCAAGCTTGGTTTCGCCGGCGAGGCCGAGTACGCTGGCCGCGGCGTGGCCTACTGCGCCACATGCGACGGCGAATTCTTCACCGGCAGGGAGGTGCTGGTCGTCGGCGGCGGTTTCGCCGCGGCAGAGGAATCCGTGTTCCTGACCAAATACGCCTCCAAAGTCACGGTGCTCGTCCGCGAACCGGACTTCACCTGCGACGCGGCGGTGGCTGCCGAAGCCAAGAACAACCCGAAAATCGACGTGCGCTACAACGTCGAGCTCAAAGGCGTCACCGCCGGCCAGGGCGGGCTGCGCGAGGCGACGATCCTCGACCGCCGAACCGGTGAGACGGAATCGTGGAAGCCATCCGACGACGGCACGTTTGGTGTCTTCGTGTTCGCCGGATACGTGCCGGCCACCGAGCTCGTGCGCGATGTCGTCGAACTGGACGACCACGGCTACGTGGTCACGCGCGGATACCTCGAGACCTCGGTGCCGGGCGTGTACGCGGCCGGTGACCTGCGCGTCAAGAACCTGCGTCAGGTCGTCACCGCCACCGCCGACGGTGCCATCGCCGCAGTGGAACTGGAGCGGTACGCCAAGCAGATGAGCGAGAAAACCGGTCTTGTGCCGCCTCGCCCGACCGCATCCGCATATGAGCAGGCCGAAGCGCAGACCGCGGCTGCCGCCAACAGTGCTGCCGCTGCCGGCACCACGCCCGCCCCGGCTCCTGCCAAGCGCAGCGCCGATACCGCCGCCGCGACGGCCGCCGCCAAAAAGCCCGGCGAGCTCTTCTCCGCCGCCATCAAGCAGCAGCTCGGCGTGGTCTTTGGCCGTATGACCCGCCCGGTCACGCTCGTCCTCGAACTGGACGATACGCCATTGTCGACGGAGTTGCAGGGATTCATCGGCGAGATGGTGGCGCTGTCGAACGGCAAACTGAATTCGGTCGCGGTCGATGCGGCGGGCGTGATCACCGCTGAGGACGGTTCCAGCGCGCCAACGTCGTTGACGGTCGGCGAGCCGTTGGCCGTCACCTTGCCGGATGGCGCCGAACTGCCGGTATATGGTTCGTTGGATGATTCTGGTCGCGCGCAGTTCGACGTAGCAGGGGTGCTGCCGTCTGCGCGGCCTGTCGTGCGCATGTGCGTGCCGGCCGAGAATTCCGACGCCGGTACGTTGCTGTTCACCGGCTTGGCCTTCCACGGTGTACCGTCCGGTCACGAGTTCAATTCGTTCGTGCTCGGCCTGTACAACGCCGCGGGTCCGGGCCAGCCTCTGGACGATGACCTCAAGGCTCGCGCCGAGGCCATTGACACGCCGATCGACGTGATGATCCTCGTCTCGCTCACCTGCACGATGTGTCCGGAAACCGTACTGGCCGCGCAGCGCATCGCGTCGCTGAACCCGAACGTGCGTGCCGAAACCTACGACGTCGCGCACTTCCCCGAGCTCAAGGACCAGTATGGCGCGATGAGCGTCCCCTGCATCGTCATCAACCAGCCCGGCGGCGAGCAGAAGGTCGAATTCGGCAAGAAGAGTGTCCCGCAGATGTTGACATTGCTCGGCGCATAGTGGGCGCTGTGCCCGGCGCTGTCCTTTCATCCCCTTTCAATAATTCTTACATGTTAGAATTCTCCGTTGACATGTTAGAACTCCGTTGACCGTGGCCGGCAGACATGGTGCTTTCGACGCGCCACACGGCATCAATAAGGGGGCACGCTAGGCGGAGGCCCCCGGATCAGTCAACTATGAGAGTCTATTGTCGCGGATGTGGGCAGTTGTCTCGTTCTTGGCCGAATACTGTCCGGGGCGATTCAGGAAAGTGATTTACTTTCAGTATCTGAAGCCCTCCGCCTTGCGTTACGGTTCAGGCCCCGATGGATCTCTTGCCCTCGCCGTTCCTGCCGCCGAGATACTTGACCAGGCTGATGCTGATCAGAGCCAGGGCGAACAGGCCGGTGAGCACCGGAATCAGCGCGGCGTAGCGATGGGCCTGATCGGGCGTGTGCGTGACCACGAACGAGGCCAGCTGGTTGCCGGACAGGCCGGCGAACGCCCAGGCGCTCAGCGCGAGACCGTGCGTGGTGGAGACGGTCTTGGTGCCGAAGTGCTGGTCGAGCAGCACCGGCAGCGTCGAGAAACCACCGCCGTAGCCAGCGTTGATGAGGAACAGCATGGCCAGCACGGCCCACAACAGCGCATTGTTGATGCTGTTGGTGAAGATCTGCAGCAGGCATACCGCGATCGACATGATGAAGATCACCTGATAAACGGTTTCGCGGCGCTTCAGGTGGTCGGAGAGCGTGGAGAAGCCCACGCGGCCGGCCGTGTTGAACACGGAGTCCACGGCGAGCACCAGGCCGATGATGCCGGCGATGGCGGCGGCGAACTTGGCGGGGCTCAGGCCGGCATACTGCGGGAAGGCCTTGAGCACATCGTGCAGGATGTCCTTCTCCTGGCTGATAAGCGCCAGGCCGCAGGTGATATTGATGTAGAAGGCGATCCAGATGCCCCAAAACACGGGCTTCCTGAGAATCTCCGCGCGGCTTACATGCGAGGTCGCGGGATCGTAGACCCAGTCGGCCGGACGCTTGATGAGCAGGAAACCGAAGAACGTCATCACCGCATAAATCACGGCGAGGATGAAGAACATGTTGACCAGCCCCACCGTGCCGATCAGGTACTCCATCAACGGGCTGGCGATGGCCTTGGCCAGGCCGAAGCCGGCGACGGCGATGCCGGTGGCGAGGCCCTTGTTATCGGAGAACCAGAGCATCAGGTTCTTGACCGGGGTCAGGTAGCCGACGCCCAGGCCGATGCCCATGATCGCGCCGTAGCAGATGAACACACCCGGCAGGAATCCCAGTGCGATGCTCACGCCCGTGCCGGCGAAGCCGACCACGAAGCAGACCATGGAGACGAGTGCGGATTTCTTGATGTTCTTCTCCACCATGGGGCCGGCGAATGCGGCTGACATGCCGAGGAAGAAGATGGCGAGCGAGAAGCCCCATTCCACGGAGGCCGGGCTGGCGTTGAGCCTGTCGGCGATGAGCTGCTTGAACACGCTCCAACAGTAGACGGTACCGATTGGGATATGAATCAGCAATGCGGGGATGATTGCGCTGGTCCAACGATTCTCGGTAAACCTTGCCATTCGGTAGGATCCTTTCGTAACTGGCTGTACGATGACCTGCCGGCCTGAACAAGAGCCGCATCGCTCACTCAAGGCACATCATGCAGGACTATTCGTGAACATGCGAACAATCACTGAACATCATTGGTGTGCATTCTATCAGCGTTCCAGCTCTTGTCGACGCCGACAGCGCTACTATAACGCCACTTCGCTGGTGGGATTGCCGATGATTGCGGTCTTGATCCGTGAACTTATTCACATCGGAAATGATTATGAAATCGTATCAATGTGATTGATAGGGGGGGGGAACGTGAAAGCCCCACCCGTGTAGGGCAGGGCTTTCACGATATGTGCTGATATAAAACGGAGCCTCCGCTCGTCGCGGAGGCTCCGTGCTGCGGTGAACTTTGCGCGCGCAAAGCTATTGCGCAAAGCCCACCGCTACGTTTTGGTCTTGGAAAGCCCGGTGGGCTTTCCAAGCGGTGTTGGCCGCGCATGCGGCCCAACACCGGCCAAAACGTCAGCCCGTGTTCTGCAGGCCGGCGGCGACACCGGAGACGGTGCACAGGATCAGATAGATGAATCCCGCCTGCTGGCTCTTGCTGAGCTCTTCCTTGTCCACCTTCTTGCGCAGCGAACGCAACGCAAGCACCTGAGTGACGGACAGCGCGTCCACGTAAGGGGAGCGGATGCGGATGGCCTGACCGAGCACGTGACGGTGCTGCAGCGGCCATTCGTCGTTGACGATCTTGAGCACCCACTTGGTGGTGAGCTTCATCTCGTCGAGCACCTTCTTCGACAGGTTCTCGTCATCGCCGAGCGCCAAGTACATCTTGGCGATGCGCTCATCGGTCTTGGCCAGCGACATCTCGATGTTGTCGATGAACGTGGAGAACAGTGGCCACTCCTCGTACGCCTCGCGCAGCGTGTCAAGGTCGCCGAACTTCTCGCAGGCCGAACCAAGGCCATACCATGCGGCGAGGTTGATGCGCGCCTGAGCCCAGGAGAACACCCACGGAATCGTGCGCAGGTCGTCGAGCGACTTCGCGCCCAAACCACGCTTGGCCGGGCGGGAGCCGATTGGCAGCAGGCCGACCTCGGTAAGCGGCGTGACGATCGAGAACCACGGGGCGAAGTCCGGCGTGTTCAGCAGGTCGAGGAAGCGCTCGTGCGAGGCGTTGTCCAGAACCTCGGTCATCTGGGCGTACTTCTCGGTCATCTCCGTGTTCGTCTTCTCGACGCTCGGAGCGGACTGCAGCAGCGTCGCGGCGGCGACGGATTCCAGATGGCGGATGGCCAGCACCGGGTTGCCGTAGCGGGCGAAAATGACCTCGCCCTGCTCGGTGAGTTTGAAGCGGCAGTTGACGGAGCCCTTCGGCTGGGCGAGCACCGCGCGGTTGGCGGGGCCACCGCCTCGACCGACGGCGCCACCACGGCCGTGGAACAGCGTCAGGTCGATGTCATGCTTCGCGGCCCAAGCGACGATGCGCGATTCGGCGGAATGCAACGCCAGCGTAGCGGTGGTCGGGCCGGCGTCCTTGGACGAATCCGAGTAGCCGAGCATGACCTCCATCTTGTTGCCGGTGGCCTTCAGACGAGCCTGCACCTCGGGAATCTTGACGATCTCTTCCAGCACGTTCACGCAGTTCTGCAAGTCCTCAAGCTGCTCGAACAGCGGGATGACGTCGATGACCGGCACATCCTCCGGGTGCGAAAACGCCAGACGGTTCAGCTCGTACACGTCGCGCACGTTCTGGGCGCTCTTCGTGAACGAGATGATGTAGCGGCGGGCGGCCTTGATGCCGTTGCGCTTCTGGATGGCACCGAGGGCGCGGAAGGTGTCGAGCACCTCGTGCGTCATCGGCTGCAGTTCGCCACGCTCGCCGTGCAGGCCGTGCTCGCGGATGTCCTCCAGCGCGCGGGCGTGTACCACGGAGTGCTGACGGAACTCCATCTCGACCATGTGGAAGCCGAAGGTCTGCGCCTGCCAGATCAGATCCTGCAGCGGGCCATACGCCGAACGCTTGGCGCCGGCTTCGGCCAGGGAACGCTGCACGACCTGCAGGTCGGCGATGAAATCGTCGCAGCTGTGGTACATGAGGTCGGCGTCGCGCTCGATGGTGTAGCGCAGGCGATCGGCCATCACCAGCATGACGGCGCGGTGCAGCTCCTTGGTGGAGATCAGTGCGGCCTTGTCGGTCAGGCGCTCGCTCATCTCCTTCTGGTGGCTCCACAGGCTCTTCAGCTCGGCGCTGGCCGGGGTCGTCTCGGACTCCATGGTCAGGTTGCGGCCGACCGTACGGGTAGCCTCCTCAAGGGCGCCGATCACATGGTCGCTGAACTTGCGGGCGACCTGACGGCTGACCTTGGCGGTGACGTTCGGGTTGCCGTCGCGGTCGGAGCCGATCCAGCTTCCCGGATGGAAGAACGCCGGGCACTGCGGCTGTTCGAGACCGGCCTTGTCGCCCAGCAGCCAGTCGTTGAAACGGTGGTAGACCTTGGGAATCGTGGTGAACAGCGTGTTGTCGAAGATGTCGAGGATGGTATCGGCCTCCTCGACCGGCGTCGGCTTCTTCAGCGCGATCGGGGACGTGCGGAACAGCGCGTCGATCTCGTTGTAGAGGCGGCGGACGTTCTCCTTCTTGTCGGAGCCGCCGAGGCGCTTGTTCTCTTCCAGCAGCTCCGCGATGCGGCGGATCTTGCCTTCGACTGCCTTGCGGCGCGCTTCGGTCGGATGCGCCGTGAACACCGGGTGGAATTCGAGCTTCTCCAGCAACGCCTTGGCTCTGGCCGGCCCCATTTCGGTCAGCAGCTGATGGTAGGCGGTGGTCAGTTCGTTCACCGGGTCAACGGCTTCGTCGTCTTCCACCTGGTTCTCGCGCTGGTGCAGCACGGAAACGCGGTAGTTCTCCTCACTCAGGTTGGCGAGGTGGAAATATGTGGCGAATGCGCGGGCGAGCAGCTGGGCGTCGTGCAGATTCATCGCATCGATGGTGGCGACGGCCTTTGCCAGACCATCCTCATCGGGGTGCGGATCCGCCGTCGCTCCGGCGAAATGCTCGGCGCTTGCCTTCACCGCGTAGTTGCGCACGGTGTCGAACGTCGCCAGCAGCTGCGGGTCATATTCGCCCAGTACGTCGCGCAGAATGCGCAGGCACAGGCTCATGTCGTTGCTGAGCGACTCAGGCAGCTCCCGCTCTTCGGGGCCCTTGGTCCCGGTGCCGGTCGACACGATGGTCGCGTCGGCGGGCGTGATCTGTTGATCGGTATCGGTCATTCATAACCTCCTTTGTCTTTTGGGTCCGGTTGCTCGGTCAGTCGGTCCTCCGCGGCTCCTCCGCGGTTGTGTTGGCCGTCAGTTGCGAGCCCACAGCCGGTTGCGCCAAAAGCTGTGTGCCCATTCTATTGCCCTGAAATCGCAAGTTGTATTACGAAGTCCAATTTTTCTCTGAAGGATTACTGGTAAACATGCAACCTTCACCATATCTTCACGCTGTTGGATGGCCCGGGAATGTCGTCCTGAATATCCTCGTCGCCGAATCGTCCATAATCTTGTCGAAGGTAGTCCATCATGCGAACGCTGGTTTCGGTCATACCCCATGAGTTCACGGCGCGGAGTAAGAATGACTACTGTAACCATCTTGAAAACACGCCCGAGCACACCCATAGGGCGGCAAAAACAACGGCATGATACGGATAGAGAAGAACATGCAACAGCACAAGAACGGCGACGCGCCCCATCAGGACGCGGCGACGGCGGTGAGTCATTTCCACACCCACTCCGTTCCCCTTGACATGGAAGACATTCGACGCGACTGGGACAAGCCGATCTCCGAGGCCGGCCTCGCCGCCAAGACCAGCGTCGTCGTGCGCGTCGGCGCACTGGACCTGGGTGCTGGAACCGGAAGCTTCCGCGTGCGCGAGATGATGCACCGCATCGCGTACCCCCTGGGCGTGCACGTGCGCGCCGACGTGAACCTGACGGACATCGAGGCCACCTGCACCGATGACGCCAACCGCATCACCGAGGTCATCGACCTGCCCACCACCGGCGTCAACACCGAGCGCATCTGGCTGCTGGAGCATTACACCGACTGGTTCAGCGTGAACCTCGGACTCGATTCCATGTACCATCGCGCGGGCGACGTGTCCGAAGGTGTGGTGCAGAACCTTGAGCAAAGCGACATGTCCGAGGTCTCCGCGCAGCTGGCCAAGAAACTGCGCGCCGAGAAGAAGGCACAGAAGGAGCTCAGCGGCGAGGCCTCCGACGACCCGGTGCTCGACGCCCTGGAGGCGGCCGAGGTCACCGTGCCCGTCTCCATGGTCCGCGCGGCCGCGGCCGACATCGCCGCGGAAGGTTCGACGGACGACGAGCTGCGCTCCGAATCCGAGGCCGCCCTGGAAGAGGATCGCGAGGCCAAGCTGCTGCATGACCGGTTGATGCAGCAGCGCTCCGGAAAGCATGATTTCGTGGAGACGCCGGATCTTGACGCGGCCGCCGCGGCGGCGGGTGGCGCAGGCGCGGTCGCAGGCGCAAGCAGTGCGGAAGACCAGAACCTGAACGAATTCGGGACATCGATGTCGGCGGAGGCGCTGCTGGGCGCGAAACGCCGGAAAACCCGCGCCCACAAGCCGCTGACCGGCGAGTACGCCGAGCATTTCGACCACGTGGGCCGTTCCGCGGGCGAAGGGCGCAAGACCATCACCGTGCGGCAGGCGCATGAGCGGCTCGACCTGATCGAGAGCCGTAAGCCGCTCTATTCCCCGGCGTTCGCCGGCTTCGCCTCCGCAGTCGCCTGCGCATCCTTCGTGTTCCTGCTCGGCGGCGGCCCCTACGACATGATCGGCGCGTTCGTCGGCGCCGGACTGGGCCACTGGCTGCGCCGCAAACTGTTTGCCCGCCATCTCAACCAGTTCTTCGTGACGTTCGTGTGCGTGGCCTTGGCTGCGCTCGCCTGCACGGGCACTCTGCGCCTGATCGGCCTGCTCGACCCGATCGCGCTGACGCATGACACCGCGTACATCGGCGCGATGCTGTTCGTCATCCCTGGCTTCCCGCTGATAACGGGCGGCCTCGATATGGCGAAGATCGACTTCCCGTCCGGCATCCAACGAGTGGCATACGTGCTGTGCATCATCCTGATGGCCACGCTGGCAGGCTGGGGAGTGGCCATGATCGTGCATCTGAACCCGACCGGGTTCGAGCCGCTGGGGCTCAATCCGTGGGTGAACACGGGGCTGCGGGCCGTCACCGCCTTCCTCGGCGTGTGGGGCTTCTCGATCATGTTCAATTCGCCGCAGCGCATGTGCCTGGTCGCCGCCACCATCGGCATGATCACCGACACGCTGCGACTGACGCTGGTCGATTTCGGGGTGCCGGCCGAGGCCGGGGCGTTCATCGGCGCGCTGCTGGCCGGTCTGCTCGCTGCCGGATGGCGCACCGCCGTGCACAACGGCCTGCTGCCGCCGCATCTGGGCTATCCGCGCATCTGCCTGACCGTGCCGTCCATCGTCATCATGGTGCCCGGTCTGTATATGTACCGGGCGATGTTCTACCTCGGACAGTTCGATACGCTGCACGCGCTGGACTGGGCGTTCCGAGCGTTCATGGTGATTATCTGTCTGCCGATAGGTTTGGTGATGGCCCGCGTGATCACCGATAAGTCATGGCGGTATGACGTTTGACGCCTTGCCTGCGCAGCGGACGGTTCCCGATGGGATTCGTGTGAGGAATCCTCATGCGTTCCTTGTCGGGAATCATTCGCCATGCAAAGAGGAGTACGTCCAACGGCCTGCGAGCATGGTCGCCGCCACCGGCATCGCCCGCATCTCCTCCGGCGTGGAGACAGCATACGGGTCGCGGTCCAAGAGCACCAGGTCGGCTGGATCTCCGGGTTCAGGGCGGTCGCGGCCGACGGCTGTGGAAGCCGCCAGCGCGGTGCGCGCATCCAGGCATTGCTCCGGCTGGAACGGTTCGCGGTCTGAGCTTTCCGTGCCGAACACAGCGGCCGATATCGCCATCCACGGGTCGAGCGGCGCAACCGGCGCATCCGACCCCATGCGCAGCCTGACTCCGGCATCGTGCAGTGCCTTGAATGCGTAAGGGATTCCACCCGGATTCGCCCAGAACCGCGTGATGACATCGCGATCGTCCATGGCGTGCTGTGGCTGGATGCTGGCGGTCAGCCCGAGCTTCGCGAATCGGGGAATATCCGCCGGCTTCAGCATCTGGGCGTGCTCGATGGAACCGTGGGCGTGTGTGCTTGCCGCCGCGTTGAGCACGATGGTGTTCGCCTCATCGCCGATGGCATGGCACGCGATGGCGAACCCATGGCATGTCGCCACGTGGAAATACGCCTCGATCTGGTCGGGCGCGTAACTGAGCGTGCCGTAAAAGTCGGGGAATATATCGGAATACGGCATCGAGCAGAACGCCGAACGGGTGTTCAGCGAGCCGTCCGAGATCATCTTCATCGCGCCGACATGGCCCAGTCCATCGCTGCCGGGCAGCTCGACGCCCGTCTTCCAGCCGGCTTCAATCGCATCCTCCAGCCGTTCGGGATACACGCCCGCCTCCACGCGCAATCCTCGGATGCCGTGGGTGAATGAGCCATCCCAATCGATGCCTGTCCAAGCGGAATCGTTAGCGTCGCGCGGGCGGGGAGACGCCGCGGAGAACCGGCGGGTCCACGTGTCGACGTTTTCCGCCATCTCATAGTCGCGGATGCCGACCACGCCTTTGCGGGCGGCATCCGCCTCGGCCTTGCGAATCAGTTCGAGCGTCTCCTCCGCCGCTCCGGGCGCATTGTCGAGCTTGCAGTAGGCGTCGAACCATTCGAGCTCGCCCACAAGACCGGACTCCCTCACGGTCAGGCCCAGTCGCCGCGCCGCCGGTTGCCGTCGCCGAGATACGGGAGCCGGCGGGCGTGATTGCCGCAATCGCGCCGCCCTTGATCGCGATGTCTACGCGGCGGGCGCTGCCCGGGAACCGCGCGTTGGTGATTATCGTCATAATCGCCTGTACCTGCCATCCTGCATCAGATCAGAAGGTCATGGGCGCATGTGGCAGAAACATCGTACATATCCGTCCGCGCCTCGGTTGCTTGGCCAGTTACACCAATCCCCTTCACCGTACCCCCCCCCCTAATTGTGTGGCGTCACCTTCGGCGTCACGTTTAAATCGTCTTCCCAGTGTACATGCAAGTCTTCTGTGAACAGAACCCGCCGGTGTGTACAGTCGTGCGAAAGAAGGCGGCCGGCGATTTCCTCATGCGCGGTCTCCGCCGAGCCGAGGTGAGTTATCCACCGCGTTGCGCACATTCATCCACATTTGTCCACATTTTTTGAGGCGCGGTAGACGGGGAACTGCCCGGTTCCCTACACTCGGCTCCACGGCAATATTCGAGTCACAAAGGAGCGGCCGACCATGGGCAGATCAATCGCACTGATGCAATTGACGGAGTTGAAGCACCAGCGTATGAAGCAGTGCGCTGAATTCCGGCAGCGCAGCAGGTGGCAGCCGCCATACGCCTTGACCACGGCCCTGGAGCTTCAGGCGATTGAAATACCGCGCCTGCCAAAAGGACGCGCCATGTTGAACGGTATTACAGTTGTCGTCCCGAGTGCCAATGAAAGGCGCAATCTCGTCGGCATAAACGAAGTGACATGGTCCTTCCCTGTTGATGTCGTCATGGTCGAGCAATGCTTGTGCGTGTCTCCGGCCTGCACATGGGCGATGTTCGCCGGATGGCTGAATCTCGAAGAGCTGATCGTACTGGCGGAGTCAATGATGCGCCGGGATGGGCGTCTGCGCAGGACGACCATTGAGGAGCTGACGGCGTATCTGGATTCGGCGCGGGAATTCACGGAAGCGGTCTTTGAAGAGACGGGCCGCCGGCCGAATATGTTTCGCGGATATGCCAATTGCCGGCGTGCGTTGCGTGTGATTCAGGAGGGGACGGATTCGTCGATGGAAACGCGCACCCGACTCGTTCCCCTCAAATACGGGATAGACGCGCCCTGCGTCAATTACAAGATTGGAGTGAAGCGTCTGAACCGGGCCGTATATCTTGACCTCGCTTACCCGGAATACAAGATCTGCATTGAGTTCGACGGAGGGCATCACGCCGGTCAATGGCTGGAAGATGCACGCCGGCGGCAGGCAATCGAAGACGAGAAGTGGCGGTATATCCAAGTCACCAAGCTTGACCTCGGTGATGAATGGAGTGAGGAAGCTTTGGCCAGACGGATCGCGGATAAGATCCAGGAGGTCACTGGAATTCCCGTGCCCGTCACTGCGCGGAAGACCATCCAACAGGTGTGCGATGCCAGAGCGATGAGACGCAAGCCACTGTACGAGCGGATAGGGTTTGAACCATTGTTGCCGCGAGTCCCGAACGCCAATGCCGATTTTCCTGACGCGGATGACCTTGACGGTATCGCGTGATCGAAGGCAGGGGTGCGGCATCGCACGATTGCGCTGATGTGATTGCGTTGGAAAGAGAAGCGGAGGGCTGTAGCTGGCTGCGCCTTGACCGGATGGCGTCTTCTATGACGCTATCTGCGTCTCAAGGGGTTGATTGGGCGTCCTCTGGGCATCTATCTGCGTTTCAGGGGGTTGCCGAAACGCGATACCCGGAGTATTGCCGGTGAAATGCCATTGGGATCATGCGGTTTGAGGTGCGTTTATACTTTGGCACCAACCCCTCGAAACGTAGATAGATATTCGGCGCGGTCCAAATCAACCCCTCGAAACGCAGATAGCCTTATCTCGGCGAGTTCGACGGGTCGGGGCAGGGGTGTGCAGACGGCTTTCTGTCCCGAAGGGCGACACCGTTATGGGAAGGCCCCTTCGTCGCGTGCCTCGGGGCGGCGTGACGAAGGGGCCTGATGCAATCGTTGCGTTCGACTGCCGGAAAATCAGTACTTCATGCCCATGGCCTCGCGCACCTGGTCAAGGGTCTCCTCGGCGATGGCGTTGGCGCGGGCGTTGCCGTCGTGCAGGATGTCGCGGATGGAGTCCATGTCCTTGGCGAGCTCTGCGCGGCGCTCGCGATGCGGGGCGAGGAACTCGTTCACGGACTCAATTACGTACGCCTTGAGCGCGCCGGCGCCTGCATCGCCGATTTCGGCGGCAATGTCCTTCGGGTCGCGGCCGGTCACCAGTCCGGCGGTGGTCAGCAGCGCGGACACCTGCGGGCGGGCGATGGGGTCGAAGGTGATTTTGCGCTCGGAATCGGTCGGGCTCTTCTTGATGAGCTTGGCGGTCTCCTCGGCGGTGGCGCCCAGCATGATGGAGTTGCCGTACGACTTGCTCATCTTGCGACCGTCGAGGCCCGGTATCTCCGGTGCGTCGGAAAGGATCGCGGCGGGCTCGGGGAACACCGGGTTCTTCTTGGCGTAGCGCTCGTTGAAGCGGCGGGCGATGGTGCGGGTGATCTCCACGTGCGGCAGGTTGTCCTTGCCGATCGGCACGACATTGGCCTTGCAGAAGAGGATGTCGCACGCCTGATGCACGGGGTAGGTGAGCAGCAGGCCGGTCAGCGCGTGGCCGGAGGCCTCCATCTCGGACTTCACGGTGGGGTTGCGGTGCAGCTCGGCCTCGGTGACGAGGGAGAGGAACGGCAGCAGCAGCTGGTTCTCGGCCGGCACGGCGGAGTGGGTGAACATCATGGTCTTGGCCGGGTCGATGCCGGCGGCCATGTAGTCGAGCACGAGGTTCAGCACGTTGTCCTGGATGTGCTCAGTGGTGTCGCGGTCGGTGATGACCTGGTAGTCGGCGATGATGATGTTGGTGTTCACGCCGCGGTTCTGCATGGCCACGCGCTCCTTGATGGAGCCGAAGTAGTGGCCGAGGTGCAGGCGGCCGGTCGGGCGGTCGCCGGTGAGCATCGTGAATTTGCCCGGCTCGGCTTCAAGTTTGGCGAGCGTGGCGTTCGAACGCTTCTTCGCGGCCAGGAAGCTGGCGCTCATTTCGTTGCCCGCTGCGGTCAGTTGCTGCTGTTCTTGGTCCGTCATAAGTCGCCCTTTGCTTGCTTCAAAACGCCGAAAATATCGCTTTTATCGTAAAAGTCCAAGCAGACAACCATTTCTCTCATAACAAGTGGTACTCTCTTATGTGATGAATTGATAGTTACATTTACATGCCAGGGGGTCACATGGGCCGCGGACGTCAGAAAGCAAAACAGCAGAAAATAGCCCGGAAGCTCAAGTACCTGACCACCGATACCGATTACGATGAGCTCGCCAAGGAGCTGAGCACGCAGGAGCCGGGCGAGGGGTCGCCCGATCCGTTTGCCGATATCGAGGCTTCGTATTCTCATGATGCGAACGCCGCCGTGGACAATACGCAGGGATCCGTCGCTGAGGATGACCTTGACGAGTACGCCAAGTGGGCTGCCGAGGCTGCGGCGAAGGCGACCAGTGGCGAAATGCCGGCCGTGAAGGCGCCTGAATCTCAGGCTCCGAAGCCCAAGCCGATGCCGCGCAAGCCGATTCCCATGCCCATGCCGGCCGCGCTCAAGCCCAAGAAGGCATGATTTTCGGATTTCGTCGCTGCTGGCCCGGTGGTAGGGCCGCATTGACGCGATTTCGTATGTCATGATGACGATTCCGTTGCGATATGCGATGACAGCGATGTCGACGCCCAGTATGTGCGCTCGCTGACCGCATCATGGGCGGCCGCTCGGCAGCTGGAGCCAGATAGACGTATTCCCGTCGGCAGAGCGGTTTCTGACGCGCTATGAGCGGCGGCGTGACGTCGATATTCTGCTGCTGGACGTCGAAATGGGCTCGATGGACGGCGTGGCGTTGGCGAAGGCCGTGCGCAAGGCGGGCGGCACGATGCAGATCGTGTTCGTCACTGGGTATTCGGATTACATCGCCGAAGGATACGACGTTGAAGCGCTCAATTATCTGATGAAACCGGTGGATGCGGCCAAGCTGTTCGACGTGCTCGACAAGGCGGTCGCGCGCATGCGCCGCGATTCCAAGTGCCTTGATCTGCAATGCGCGGAAGGGCTGATGCGTATTCCGCTGGCCGACATCCGCTATCTTGACGTGCGCCGTAATTATGTGACGGTGCACACCGACCGGGATTATACGGTGAAACGCCCGCTGGGCGAGTTCGAGGCCGAGCTCGGCGACGGATTCTGCCGGGTGGGACGCGCGATGATCGTGAACCTGCGGCGAATCCGCTGCGTGGGCAGGTCGTCCGTGCAATTGACCGACGGGACGACGCTGCCACTGCCTCGTGGGGCGTACGAGCCGTTGAATCGGGCAATCATAGACCAGACATGATTACGCATGGCCGGCTCACGGCCGGCAGGGTGCCGGAAAGCCGTCCCCGGCTGGACGGGGCAGAACGCAAAGGAGGGGCACGATGTGGTTCTGTGGGCGAGGCAAGGCCGACAGGGCCATCGCGGCATATCAGCGCGAGCTGGTCGACACGCATTACCGCGAGGTCGAGAACATGTACCGTCAGATGCGCATGTGGCGGCATGACTACCGTAATCACCTTCAGACGATGAAGGCGTTGGATACCCCGATCAAGTCCGGCAATGCGATGGCCGACGTGATTCTGAGCAGCAAGATGTCGCTTGCACAGGCGCATGGCATCGACGTGCGCGTGGACGCCCATATTCCGATCAAGCTGCGCATTTCGGAACTCGATTTGTGCTGCGTCCTCGGCAACCTGTTCGACAACGCGATCGAGGCCAACGACGGGTTACCTGAAGCCGATCGCATGATTCGCGTGTATATGGACATGAAGGGCACGCAGCTGTACATCTCGTTCACCAACGCTTCCTCGGGCGGCAAGCAGCGCAAGGTCGGTGGCGCTTCCGCACCACCAAATCAGACGAGGGGCACGGTTTCGGGTTGGTCCACATCGACCAGATCATCGAGGCTGCGGGCGGCTACCTGAGTCGCAACTTCGAGGACGGCGCCTCCACCACGGAGATTCTGCTGCCGCAGTCCTGATGACGGCGGTGCGGGCTCATGAGAGCGGATTGTCGATGTGCGTGCTGCCCGCCGGCGAGGGAGGAAGCTGGGGCCAAAGCCCTCTCCTCGGACTCATTATCGGTGAATCCGTGCAAGATAGCGTCCGCGCCCGGACCCGAACGCCGCAGCCGCTGGCATGCGACGGTATGCTGGAATGGTGAACAGCATGGCGTGCAGCGGCGTATTCGAGCCGCGTAATATTCTAGTGACCGGCGGGTGCGGCTTCATTGGCGCGAACTTCGTGCGATACGTGGCACGGAACCATCCACACGTGCACATCACCGTGCTCGACAAGCTGACGTACGCCGGCAATCCGGAGAACATCGCCGGCCTGCCGCCGTCGCAGGTCGATCTTGTCGTAGGGGACATCTGCGACGTCGCGCTATTGGAGCGTATCGTGCCCGGTCACGACGCCATCGTCCACTTCGCCGCGGAATCGCACAACGACAATTCCATCGCCAATCCCGAACCGTTCATCCGCACGAACGTGGAAGGCACGATGCGGCTGTTGGAGGCCGCCCGGCAACACGACGTGCGCTTCCACCACATCAGCACTGACGAGGTATACGGCGATCTGGCGCTGGACGATCCGGCGCGTTTCACGGAAGACACGCCGTACTGTCCCTCAAGCCCGTACAGCGCCTCGAAGGCGTCGTCCGACCATCTGGTGCGCGCATGGGTGCGCACATACGGTCTGCGCGCCACCATCTCCAACTGCTCCAACAACTACGGCCCGTACCAGCATGTGGAAAAGTTCATTCCACGGCAGATCACCTCCATCATGGAGGGCGCGCGGCCGAAACTGTACGGCACCGGCGAGAACGTGCGCGACTGGATACATACGGAAGACCACTCCCGCGCAGTGTGGGCGATCCTCACCCGCGGGCGCATCGGCGAAACGTATCTGATCGGAGCGGACGGCGAGATGAGCAACATCACCGTGCTGCGCATGATCCTGCAGCTGATGGGCCAGCCGGAAGATGCGTTCGACTGGGTGCGCGACAGGCCCGGGCACGACAGACGATACGCGATCGACGCATCCAAACTGCGCGCCGAACTGGGCTGGTCGCCGATGCACACCGACTTCGCCAGCGGATTGCGCAACGTCATCGACTGGTATGCGGAACACCGCGACTGGTGGGCGCCGGCCAAGGAAGCCACCGAGGCCCGCTACCGCGCGCAGGGGCAGTAAGACCGCATCCCGGCGAAGC
>OGPW01000387.1_pt1 | contig 35798 bp, 47 predicted proteins | sample 1553061 | NCBI WGS metagenome assembly OGPW01 (sample SAMEA2580292, study PRJEB22360) | human gut metagenome | biome: human gut; feature: human-associated habitat; material: faeces | place: Denmark | collected 2008/2010
TTTTGATGAACTCTATCAGCTCATCAAGCGCCTTAGCGGCGAGAACTGCGATCAGCGCTATTGCGAGATCGCTTCCGAGCTCTTCCATTTGCATCACCTCCTTAACTCGTTTACCTTATGTCTTTATTATACCAGTAGCGGCATATAATTGCAAGCATTATTTCAAAGATTTTCAAACTATTTTCCCTGTTCAGAAAACAAAAAGGCTCACTATTCTAGTGAGCCTTTAAGAGCTTTGAAACATGTTCTTTCAATCAATCGAGAGGAATAGCAACCGTAGGCTTACCCCTCTTTTTGTGAGTAGGAGACGCATAGAAATAAACGGTCTCCTTCTTTATGCCCAACTTCTCAGCTATTTCTTCTGCAGTCCCGATCGCAAGAAGGTCATCTCCCCTGTAGACCGCGTACTGTTTTTTCATGGTCGCCATTAGATCACCTTGCCACCGTGTTTGTAGGGACGGGTCTTGTTGAACTCGTTTTTGATGATGATTGCTTGCTCAATGTCGATACCTGCAACCTCGCAGTAGTCGAGAACGCGGATCACCACATCGGCAAGCTCTGATGGGATGCCCTCAGGCTTGCCATCTTCGCGATAATACGTTTCAGGTGGAATATGGCCATTTCGATATTCCTCAAGCGCCTCTGATGCTTCTGAATGGATGAGCGCGATGATCTCAGGGAAGGATGGTGGCTCTTCCCACCATCCATGCTCTTTTGCGGTTTGATGAACCTCTTGTTGCAGTTCACTAATGGTCATGTCACTCATTCACTCCACCACCCTTGCGCCAGCTTGCTTCAAAGATGTGAGGATGCTCTTAGCTTCGAGGTAGCTCGTGCCTGTTATCTTCTGTAGCTTAGAAATACCCACCTCACGCTCTGTGCGGGTGTTCCAGGCTTCGGCTGCTTGTTCTTTCGTGTCGTAGCAAGACCACGTTCTAGCCTTGCACGAAGCACATCGCACATACTCGAATCCTTGGCAGGAGTTCGCTCCGAAAGCTGCTTCACCCCCACAGAACGGGCACGGCTTAAGTTCGTTACTCATGGTTGGTCTCCTTAAACTTAGCCCCACATGATGGGCAATAGCAAGGGGCATGCTCATCAGTAGCATCGAGATAGCCTGTGACGGACGCACTGCATCGGTTGCACATGTAGAGTTGCATCGTTGCTACTCCGCGTGCGATCTTTCGTTTCGCCGTTGCTTGCGCGCCGATGCAAACGCTATTCCCGTTGCCATTAACTTTGCTTGTGATTTTCATTCTTCATTATCCTTCGGTACGGGCTTGCAGAATGGGGTATGGCGATACCACCAGCATTTATGAATAACATTGGTTCCTGTAACTTTGTCTTTACGATTAGATAGGCACCAATACTCAAGTAACGGGGAGTAGCAGCGTTCGCACTCAACACATGGTGGCTTCATTCAGCATCACGCTCCTTAGATTGCAAAATGTAGAACCGATCACGGCACAGACCTGCCATGGTTGTGACATCTGGGGCTTCAAGGCATTCAAACCTCGCATCTTCCAAGGTCTTCCAACCGTTAAGCTTCCAGAGGAGCCACGAAATAATGCGGTTCTTCAGAGACATGTAAGGGATCATGTTTTTAACCTTCCATCTTTTCTTTTAGGGCTTTGAGAACATCGGCTTCGACCTGCTTCGGGGTCTTTCCGTATACGAAGACCAACGTATCGAGAAGAGCGTTCGACTTCGCAATGTACAGCCTATGATTCAGCAGCACTTCTACTGGGTGATCGATGTCTTCAAGCACCTCTTCGGAATACTTCCGAAGTTGACGCAAGGCATATTTGAGAGCATCGTCATAATTAGCTGTGATACCCCCCCCCGAAACAAATTCTTGCTCTTCGCTCTTTTTCTTGTTCTGATCAAAAAATCCCATTTTCATTCCTTTCAGTTGGTTATTGCTTTGGACTTAATCTTCATCCTCTTCATCGATGACCACATCGGCTTCATCTGCTGTTTCATAGGTGCAGTGACCGCGCTCAAGGCAGTTGGTCCATTTGTTCCACGGGATGCAAAACGTCTTCTTGTCATCGATGTTCGCCCGCCTGTCGGGACATTCGAAGGGGTTCATTCCTTGCCCTCTTCATCGCTTGAGAGCTTCGAAGGCTCTACAGCATACACAACGCCACAGCGCGTACAGGATGCAAGGCGCAAACTGCTGATGCCTATCGCGCCATAATCCTGCAATACGGCAGAGGCGATGTTTCCGTTGCCATCGGCCATATACGAGAGCTCTTTAAGCTCTCCGCCGCAAACCACGCACCTTTTCTGAACTGCCATCGCTATCTCCCCTCTGGCTTACGCACGGGCATGATGACTGCATTCAAGCGCTCACCGTGGAAGATCAGCGGACGTGTCGCGATGTAGACATCGATATCGACCTCATCGCCATCGAGAGGAGCGAGCACCGTCTGCAGCAGGTTCGTAGAGACGTAGCTCTCCGCAACACCTGAAACCTCGCTCTCGCAAGCCGCGATCGCCTCCATGCTCGAAGATCCGTTATCCCCGAACCCTGAAACCGATACCTCATCGGAGTCGAACTTAAACTCGGTAGTGTTGGCTCCTACCGCATTCACGCGATTCACCGCAGAGCGGAGCTCTTTCAGGTTGCAACGCACGCGCGATGATTCGGGAAGCTTCATTACCATCTGCCAGTTCGGGAAATCCTTCTGCAAGAGAACCGTTTGCAGCGTGATATCGCCAGCACTGAAGGTCGCGAGCGTATCTGATACCGTCACGAACATGCTCCCTGGCACACTGAGCATCTTCAGGTGCTTCACGAAGAAGATAGGCACGAACACGCGCAGCTGCGGGTAGTGCTTATCAGAAAGAGAGCGCTCTGCGATCTTGTAGGAGTCAGTAGCGACCACATGCAGCACGCCATCCTCGCCGCAATCGAGGCATACGCCAGGGTAGCGATCCTTCTCATCCTTGCAGGCGAAGGTCGATACACGCTGCACTGCATCCACCAGCTCTCCTGCCGAGGTCTCGAACGAGATGCCATCCATAAGCGGCTTGATCTGTATCTGCTCATAAGAATCATTGGTTGGCAAGGTGAGGTTGTTCTTTGCGCATGAGATATGCAGCAGCTCTCCTTCATCGTAGATGCTGAGCGCTTGGTCGGGCAGCGACTTCACGACCGCACCTAGAAGGCGCGCCGGCACGCAAACACTTCCCTCGCCCTCGACAAGAGCGGCTGCGCGCTGCTTCACCACCTCGCGCTGGTCGGTGGCTCTCACCACCACTTCCCCGCCTATAGCTTTGATCTGGATAGCGGCCAGGTTCGCGACGCTGTTGCCATCGGCAACGGCGCATGCGACCGAAATAGCGCGCTCCATCTCTGCTTGATTGATCGAAAATCTCACTTCTTCTTCCTTTCTTCCGTAGTCGGTTGGTTATTGCTTATCTACGCGACGTTTCCGTCGATGTAGTCCATGATGGTCAGCTGCGAATTGGTGATTTCGGCTTCTCGCAGGTTCTGGCACGCAACATTGAAGTAGCTGGGCTTCAGCTCTATCCCTACGTATTCCCTGCCCATCAAGACCGCCTGATAGCCTTCTGAGCCAATACCGCCGAACGGAGACAAGACAACATCTCCCGGATTAGACCATAGACCGATGCACCGCTCGATTACTTCGAGCTGCAGCGGGCAGATGTGACGCTCATCGCAATCTTCTCGAGCGATCCGACCGTTGAGCGTCTTAGATGGGTTGATATCCATCCACACAGGCGATGCCCACTCTTGCCAGAGATCCACTGGAAAATCTTCTGAGGTGTGGCTGATGGGTTCTGGATTGTCTCCTGGCTTTCGCATCACCACCACGTAATCGGGTATACCCTGGCGGCTCATAGACGAGTCTTTTCTGATGGTCTTATGCAAAAGCCCTAAAGCCTTGGTGCGCTGCATCGCGGTCACAGGATTCTTCCAAATGGTGACCTCTGAGTGATAGATGAACCCGACCTTCTGGAACGCCCGGATAATATCGCCCCTGAAATCGCGTATGCCGATGTATCCATCGTTTTGCTTCGAGGTGGGAAGGTTCATACAATGGATGCACACGCTCCTTCCTGGCATCATCACGCGATATATCTCTTTGATCAGGTACTCGAAGTGATTAAAGAACTCTGCATCCGTTTTGCAGTTGCCCATGTCTCGCTCTGAGTCTGAATAGGTATACAGGCTCGCAAATGGCGGAGAGAAGACTGAAAGCCCGAACATCCCATCAGGAAACTCCGCCAGGCGCTCCACAGAATCGCCTAGGAGCATCTGCCAGCCATCTCCTTCCGCATCAGCGAAATAGCAATCAGGTAGATCTTCGTCGGCCGACCCTGCAAGTTGTCGCTCTGTCTCTTCAGCCATCGCCTCGATCATGCCGTCTTTGGTAGCCTGCATCATCTCCTCTTTTCGATTGATCGTCTCGACCGTTGATGATTCACGCAACGACGAGAAGATGTGCACGTTAACCGGGTTTTCTTGCCCGAAACGCCAGCACCTGCGCACTGCTTGATAGAACTGCTCATAAGAAAACGACAAACCGCAGAATGCTTCGTTGTGACAGTTCTGCCAATTCATACCAAAGCCGCAGATCGATGGCTTAGATACGATCACGCGATACTTCCCAGATGCGAACCCGAGTATCGCGTCTGATTTGTGCTCTGCCTTATCGGATCCTTTTACCTCGACTGCATCAGGAATAGCTTTAGCAAGCGCCGCCGATTCCTCGTTGTAGTCACACCACACGCACCATTGCTCTTTGCTCTCGTTGACCATCGAAGCAATGGCTTCTACTTTCTTCGATAACGACTCTTTCCTTGCTTGGCGTTGCGCTTTCAGCCCTTGTTCTGGTACTGAGAACAAGCGGCCTTCCGATGCTTCGTCGCTCCCTATGATGTTGGCTTCGATGTTCAAAGCAGGAAGCTCGAAGCCTTCATCCGAGTAGCCAATGTCTGATGGCTTCGAGAGCATGACCGCCCACGTTGCCATCCATCGATAGAAGTCCTTCTCAGCATGTCCTTTCAGTCGCCATTTCGACGTGTCACCGCCATCATGGACAAAGAACATGGCCAGCATCTCGGAGCGTTTCATGGCTCCTACGATCTCTGCGTGCGTGCCTAGCTCCATCTGGTCATTGGGAGATGGTGTAGCCGTGCAGCAGAGGATGTATCGTACCGGTATCAATGCTTCTGTGAGCGCGATCCTCGTCTTCGAATCGTGCGATTTTAAGATCGAAGATTCATCGAGCACGACCGCATCGAAATGCTCCAAGCAGAAGTGGCTCGCCATCTCGTAATTTGTTACGTAGATTCCCTCGTCTGCGCATTCAGACTCGTCACGAACCTGAGCAACTTCGACGGAAAACTTAACTCCCTCTTCGACCGTTTGCGCTCCCACTGTAAGCGGTGCGAGAATCAAAACTCGCCCTTGTGTGTGCATCTTAACCTGACGAGCCCATTCGAGCTGCATAGCGGTTTTTCCAAGACCGCAATCAGCAAAGATGCAGGCTTTGCCTCGCTTGCATGCCCAGCGGACTATATCCGCTTGCCACTCGAACAACTTCTCCGAGATCCAATCCTCTGGCTCGAATCCTGATGCTGCTGCGATATGGTTTTTGCTTTTCAGGAACTCAATGTAGTCCATCGGGTAAAACCTTCCTGTTTCAACCTGGATAGTTCTTAGGTATTAAATGATTAAGATTAAGATTAGATTCGGTATGGGTATCCGTTACGGTATCCGTCACGGTGTCCGCTACGGTATCCATCACGGTTAGTCCGTCACGGTGTCCGTTACGGTGGCATCTCCTCTCGCTTCTTACGTCGCGCTTCAGCAGCAGCCTCGCTTGCTTCGAGCGCATACTGGCGACGCTTGCGCTTGGCTTCAGCATCCTTTAGCGAACGCTCGCTCATGACAAGCTCGCTGCGCTGCCATGCGCCCTTGTCGATAAGCCCAACCTCAGCGAACGCATCTATCGATTTCTTGACGCTGTTCAGGCGTTTTCTCATCTCGCGAACAACGATGCGCTGGATGCTCCTATCGCTTAGATCGATGCATCCATCGAAGCGGCTCATAAGGCACATCATGCCCACCCAGTCGATGAGGTAGCTCTTGCCGAAGTCATCTTCTAAGCGCACGACCTTCTCATCGTCTCGCCAGTCGATATCGAGCTTTATGTATGGTTTCGACCCCACTGCTAACGCCCTTTCGCGTGTCCAAAATTGCAAAAATCAAACCTTCGAAGTTGCCTTTTCGTGTTCGTTCATGTGCAAGCACGCTGCATTTTCGAAGCACGAAAAATGAACTCTAAATGCCATTTAGGTGTCACCCAGAACAACTCGATGGCAACTAGAGATGAAAAACGCATCCCCAAAAATCGCCTTGAAACCTCTGTTGATAACCATGTGGAAAACCTCACCTTCCGTCAGATTTGCGCACTCTGTCGATCACGTCTTGGATACGGTTCGCAGCCGAGCGATCACTTCCTGGCAGCACATGGCCATAGATGCGCAGCGTCGTGTTCGGTGATGAATGACCCAAGCGCTCGGCTATCGTGCGCAGGTTCTCCCCGCTCTCGAGCAGATAGCTCGCATGGGTATGACGGAGCGAGTGCAGGTGCACCGACGGGTCGAGATAGAGCATGTCTTTGAGCTCACGAAAATGGTCTGAATACTCACGAGGCGCATATGGTGTGCCATCATCACGCGCAAAGAGCGGCGTAGTGCCTCTCTGACGCAGCCCAGCGGCTTCAAGGCGCTTCGCTTGTAATTCGATATGCCCTGCGAGCGCAGCGGTGACATAAGGCCCTAGGACGCTCTTACGGCGAGTCTTCGAGCCTGCTTTGAGGCCCTTATAATCGATACCGCCTTTTCGCGTCTGCGAGAGCGATCGGTATACGCAGATCTCGCCTTCGGCTATCTCTCCTGGGAGCGAGAGCGGCTGCTTGAAATCACGCACCTGAAAACCTGCAAGCTCTCCCCTGCGAACGCCTGTATTGAGGTCAAGCATGAGCGAGATGTTGAGCGGGTCGTAGCCCTCAATGCCTGCAGCGGCCTTATCGCAATCCTCGCTCAGATACTCGACCAGCGCAGAAAGATCTCGCTCAGAGAGGGGTTGCACCTCTTCATGGTCCTCTCTCATGCGGCGCACACCGACCATCGGGTCGCTATCGATGACATGCGAGCCCTTAAGATAAGCAAACGCAGGCTTGAGCCAATTGTGAAGCTTGTTAACGGTAGCGATGCTCACAGGGTTCTTGTCCTTGCCGCCTTTAGTGAGCAGGCGACTATAGAGCGCAACGATGTCGCGCGAGGTGAGAGAGTCGACTGTTTTCTTGCCGATAAAGGGATAGATATAGCAGCGCGCATTCGATTCATATGCATCGATGGTCGAGGGAGCGTGATCGAGCGAGACCAGATCGAGGTAGTATTCAATCGCACCTTGCACCGTGAACACTCCACCCTTTTGCTTATAGAGGTCAGCATCTTGCTGAATCTTCATCTTGGCGATCTCTGCCTCTTCCTCGGTCGTACCTGGCGGAAGCGAGCGGTAGAGGTTGCGCACCTGACCCGTTGCCTTATCGCGTCCAGCGTAAGCGCGCACGGCTACCGGTATGCCATCCTGATAGACGATGCTAGCCACGCCAGATCGCCTCCGCCCATCTCCATTCTCCTTGGGAATAGTCGAGCCGCTTGTTGCCATAGTCTGGATCGTTGTAGCAGAGATCTTGAGCGATCGCGAGCAGATGGTCGCGCCTGTTCTCGAGCGCCCTCACGCACCTGCGAAGGCGCACGACCTCGCTATCCTCAGGGAAGTCTTCGGGGCGGAGCGCACGCGGGAAACGCGCCTTATAGAGCGCACGCTTCCGAAGTGGCAGCAAGCCAAGCAGTTGCTCGATCTCGCCTTCGAGCTCTTCGATATGCGCTCGCTGGCTGCATTTTATGCACAGCCCATTGACGCTTCTGGGGCGCTCACGCCCACAGCTTGAACAGTAGTATCTGGCCATGTGGCTTCTATCTCCTTTTTTGCGTAGGGTGTCCTAAGCTACCCTCGCCGAGGGCAGCTTAGGGCTATATCCACCCACTCGATATGCTTCGCTCTTTCGAGCATGTGCGGTTAGGCACATATGGTCGTATCGCTTCGATCTCCACGCTTTTGTTGCTAATCCTGTTTCGGTGGCTCGGCCGATACGACCGTATGTATCTAACGCGCACCTGGTGAGGTTCTTGCCCGTCTAAAACCGTAGTTGCCGAAATCCGAGTTAGGCTGGAAGGTTCAAGACACTATGGAGGGCTTACCGAACAAGAACCCCATCGGGTGAGCGTTGGGCGCTAAGACAGCGCAGCAGCGCCCAGGTCAGGCTTCGTAGCTCGAACGGCTTTAGGCGCAACCAGCGCTTCGAGGAGATCCGAACTCACCTTTTCAGCAATGATGTGCTCGGTCCGGGCATCGAGGTCATTCATAACGTCGATATACGACAGCTCCGCACTCCACGCCACGAACCTCGCCACTGGAGCGATCTTGTGCGTGCTACCGTCATAACCGAGCAGCTCTTCTCGGAGATGCAGCACGCGCAGCGCAGCCATGTAGTCGAGGGCATCCTTGTATTCATCGGTGTTCATCTAAATGCTCTCTTTCTTCATCAGGAATTCAGGTATGGCCGACACCCGCACGAGTTTCTTGTTGCGCCCGGCTTGGATATAGGGGATGTGATCACCCACCGCATCGACCCACTTACGCATGAGCTCGTAGCTCACGCCAGCGATCTCAGCCGCTCGATCGACTGGCACATAGAGCGGCCAATCGGTGGGCACAGGCCACATGCCAACGGTCGGCAGCGCTTCAGGTTCTATCCTTGTCTCCACGACCCTCTCCCTTCTTCTCTTCGCTTAGTCGGTTGGTTATTGCTTTGAGTTGAGCTTCCCTACGATGGCCAACGATGCGAGAATGAACCCACCAGCCATAAGAAGGGAGGTGAGCGCATGAACAGAGAGCCGGCCAATTCCGCGAAGGATGCGAAGCTCTTTGCTACTGCAGGGAACACGAATCAAGCAATTGCCGCACTTGCTGATGCAATCCTGGGTATCGCCGAATACCAATGGACTGTTAGAAGGGACCTTGCTGCTATCAAACGAGCATTGAACATTCGCTGAGTTAACGCCGTTCGCAAGATAAAACTCCAAATCCTTGCGAACGGCACACTCGATCGCACTTACTAGCCCAGGATGCCTGTGCGTGAACTCTTCTGCTGACATCGGTTCTTCTTCCATGTTTTTCTCCTCTTGCCGTGGCTATTAAGTCGGTTGGTTATTGCTTTTTGCTTATCGAATACCTCATAAGGTGGCAGCAAGCTGCTGTGATAGGCTTTATATGTCCCCGTAGGCTTTGCCAGAAAGGAGCAATGATGTTCACTTTGGCCGAGTTTTTGAGGACGTGCCCTCTACGAATCAGGCGGGGCGCCTAGGATTAGGGCCCCTGAAGCCGCCTGACCGAAGGTGCTGCGGTAACAGCACATCGGGTGCTCCAGGTGCTTCGTTAAGACGAAGAAGTCTTTAGTGCGCTAACGCGACCCCGGAAAGGGCGAGTGCGGCGTACGTCACCGAGAGGTGTTCGTCAGCGCTGGTTTATCCGTGCAGGGTAGGGAAAGAGCCTGCAGCAGGTAGGCGCACGGTTACCGACGTGTGGCCGCCTGCTGCCACCCTATGAGATATTCGATTTTCAAAGTTCGGTCTTGCTATTAAGTCGGTTGGTTATTGCTTTGAGTTTGATAACGGCAAGGTTGTCAAACCTTGCTGAAACCTTATAAGGTTTCCCTCACGCCGATAGCCGTTCGGCGCTTAGACGCGATCAGGCAACGTGATGAGAGGACGGCTTCCATCCAAGTAGGTCATTTGGGCTTTTTCCTGTGACATTACAGATCGCAATTACCTTATCTGCGCCAGGGATATAGCCTTCGCCGCTTTCGTACTTAACAACTGCATCAGTAGACACACCCACCTCTTTCGCAAAGGCTTCTTGCGACATATCGAGCTCTGCGCGACCAGCTCGAACTTGAGCAGCAAACACCTCTTTGTTGAATTCCATGCGTATGGCACCTCCAAAATCACTAAGATATTCAACATCTGTAAACGATAATAGCTAAGATTTTCAATTTGTCAAAAGAAAAATAATGAAATATTTGCGTATTAGCAAGAAAACGGCTAGTATGCACGTGAGGAATTAGAAAGAAATGAGAAGAAGAAAATGAACCTTTATATAAGGGAAATGCGGAAAAAAGCAAATAAAACCCAGCGGGATCTTGCTAATGAAATAGATGTCAATCTAAGCACTGTCGGCAATTGGGAACGCAATATAACAGTTCCAGACGCGGAGCAGATATGGAATTGCGCCATCGCACTTGGCTGCTCGCCAAACGACCTTCTTGGATGGGACGCAGAAACTTTAACGTTTCGCGACCCCAACCAACAGCGCCTTAATGATTGCTACGAGAATATGAACGAGAAAGGGCAGGCTACGTTGGTTTCGGTTGCGCAGGGTCTCGAAAAGGACATTGCCAACCGCATCGTTAAAGAGGGGCAAGAATATCTTGCAGATCAGCAAGGCGCTTAATTAACCAATAGAAGTTAAGAGAAAGGGAAAAGATGACAGAAAACGACAAACAAAAAGAGAGCGCAGTTGAGCAGCGTACGGCTACGCTTAACTTACAGGGTGATGCCAATCTAAGAAAAGGTGTGTTTGCGAACATCTTCACTATTATGGAATCAAAAGGCTGCTCGATTCTCGACTGCTTCTTCCTTGACACTCCTGTTGCAAAAAACGAACAAGGGGAAGACGTTCAAGGTGGGACTATGGTTAGCAGGATAATACTTAATAGAGATTCTCTTGTTGAGCTTCGAGATATGATTTCTCGCCATTTGGAGAAGACATCGAATGAGCAGTAATCCACAAATCGAATGGCTATCAACGGGAGAGAATCAGCAGGTTGACTTTAAGATAAATTCAAATGTAACTGTGTCTGGCCTATCAGACCACAGAGCTTTGTTTCTCTATCTTGATGAATCGGGCAATTTCGATTTCTCTACAACAGGAACGGACTATTTCATCATGACATGTGTAGTCTCTCGTAGGCCATTCACCGCCTGTCATGAATTAATGGATTTGAAGTACGACTGTTTTGAAAACGGGGTTACTCTTAGGAAATTCCATGCTTCCGAAGATAGCCGTACGACACGACGGGAAGCATACGGTGTTATATCAAGAAACCAAGAGAAATACTCAACGTACTCTATGTTCGTTGATAAGAGAATCATCGATGATAGCTTGAAAGACCCCGGAATTCTATACTCTCAGGTTTTTGAGTGGATCATGGAAGAGGTTTTCTCAAACGAGGTTGATGAGAGTGTTGATCGCGTAGTTGTTGTGACTGACGAAATACCCAAAGACGCTCGAAAGAAACAAATCTCAAAACCACTAAAGAAGTTGATTAAGAACTACGCTGCACGAAAAGGCGTTATGGCAACCCTAGAGCACTATCCGTCAGAGAGCGATTTCAATTTGCAAATTGCAGACTACGCATGCTGGGCGTTCATGAGGAAGGAAACAGGAAAGGGAGACTGGCCATACAGCTTGATATGCGGCATGTTCTCAAAAACCGGACATCTAGCAACATAAAAGAGGGAGCCACAAGTGACCCCCTCTTCGACCCTTCAACCTATCTCAAAGAGAAGAACCCCCTGGGTTCGTATCAGGAGAAGGGAACCTTTTCACACCATGATTATATCGCAACAATAAGACATATTGAAGCCACTAGATATTGTGGCCAAAAACGAAGGAGCCCCGCTAAATCTTGGCGGAAGCAGCGGGGTCCCAAAGCAATAACCAACCGACTAAATCGGAAGGCAGGTATATTTTACCATGGCCGTAAGAAAACTGTGCAACGGCAAGTGGGTAGCCGATGTTACCGTCGGCAGTCGCCTCGATGGCTCGAGGGATAGAAGACAGCACATATTCAAGACCCAGAAAGAAGCGAAGAGAGAAGAAGCACGCCTACTCATGATCAAAGAGCGCAACCGAGGGCGCTCGTATGGCGGCATTACCTTCGATGATTTCGTTGCCGATTATTTCTGGGACCAACGCCCAGGGCTGCGCACCTCTACCATCGCAGGATACAAGCGCGATATCAAGCTGAGGCTCTCCCCCGCTTTTGGTTCTATGGCTATGAAAGACATCACGCGCTACGACATCCAGCATATGATCTCAGCGTGCCCTACCCGAAAGACCGCGACCAACGCAAGAGAGACCCTCTCGAGCATCATGGGGCTTGCCAAAGAGATGGAGATCATCCCGAACAACCCTGCAGGATATCGTTACCAATACCCGCCGCACAACAAGAAGACCGATCCAGAAGAGCAGGGCGAGTGGCTCACCACTTGGGATGAGATATTCGACGTGCTTGATTACCTGGCAGAGCATGCACCAGGCACACCGGTGCATAGGGCGTGCGTGCTCGGCTTCGGATTCGGTCTTCGCAAAGGCGAGATGGTGGCGCTTGAAGCTCCGAACGTCTTCACGAAGGAGAAGTTTATCTACATCAATGAAACGATGACCTCAGGCGTTGGTGGCGCTAAGCGCTATGACCCCAAGACCCCGAACTCCATCCGCAGCATCCCCATCATCGATTACGTAGCTCCTTGGATGGAGAAGTGGGCAGCTGAAGGTGGTCCGATCATCAAAGGCTATGACGGCAAAGCGATGAAGCCCGCGACCTTGAAGCGGCATTTTCAGCGCATGTTTCAATCAGGGCGCACTTTCGATGACGGCAGACCCTTGCCGAAGATCACTGCATTCTCGACCCGGCACAGCTTCGGCACGGCATGCGCCAACGCTGGCGTTGAGCTCACGAAGCTATGCTCATGGATGGGTCATGTCGATAGCTCGGTGACCAAGAAGTATTACATCAAACAGAAGCTCAAAAACCTCTATACTGATGCTGAGCTTATAAACGATCTGCAAAGGAAACGAGCTTGAATACGGTTGCCAAAACTTGCCATGTTACTTTTCAGCCAAGGCTAACTTTTGGCATAACCGCAGGTAGATTATTTGCCAAAACTTGCCAAAATTATCGGAGGTTTTCGGAGGTTTTAGGCGAGGTTATTGGTGCTGACCTGGTAAAACTTAGGTGGGAAAGTGGCGGAGAGCTGGGGATTCGAACCCCAGATACCCTTTTGGGGTATACTCGCTTAGCAGGCGAGCACCTTCGGCCTCTCGGTCAGCTCTCCACTTTTGCAGACAAGTTGAAATGATACCGCCAGAGCGGTGAACTTGCAAGGAGGACACCGGTGCAAAACCGTTCATACCTTCAAAGAAACCATCTTTTGCACATTGTGCTTGTTCTGGCATTTTGTCTTGGCATTGGCTTCTGCCTTACCAGCAGCCCTACTGCTGCGTTTGCAAAATCCTACACGATGCCCGAAGTGCAGATCGAAGCGAATGCCGATAGCGCAGGCGATCTTTCCGTGAGCGAAGATCGCACGTTCGATTTTGATGGCAGCTTCACGGCAGTTTGGTGGAATTTCAACAATCTTCCCAGCGGAGCAGGGATCGAGATCGAAAGCGTCGAGGTGACCGCAGGTGGAAAGACGACCACGCTCTCCTCTGTTCCTTTCCAAACAAGTTGGCGAAGCGCTGGCGGGCCCAGCAAGGCGGCTTACTCATTCGACGGCGCTGAAGATGCTGTTTATGTGTTCTACAACTTCGACGATGAAGAAGCCACGGTCACCCTCAACTATCGTGTGCTGAATGCGGTCCAGATCTACAACGACACCGCCGAACTTTACTGGCAGTTCGTCGGCAAAGGCTGGGCGGAAGACTCCGACAACATCTCGCTTATCCTGAACATGCCCGTACCCGCAGGCGAGAAGATCGTGAAGGGCGAAACGATCTCTGCCTGGGGACATGGTCCGCTCGATGCAACGGTCGCGATCGACGACGCTACTGGCCAGATCACCTGCGACGTTCCTCACTTAAGCGCTGGCAGCTATGCCGAGATCCGTGTTGCCTGCGACCCAGAATGGTTCAGCGGCGTCACCCAAAAGGACCCGAATGCGCACTTCGACCTAGCGCGCCTCGACACCATCAAGAGCGAGGAGCAATCCTTTGCCGATCAGGCGAACCAACAGCGCATCACCATGCTCGCCTCGCTCATCGCGATCGTGGTTGCCTGCCTTGCTATTTGCATCTGGGCGCTCTGGTCGTTCAATCGCTATGGTAAGGAGCTCAAACCCACCTTCACCGAAAAATACTGGCGCGATATTCCTGTTAAAGGCGAACACCCTGCTGTTGTCGGTCGCATCATGCGCTTCGACAAACCCGAGAACAGCGATCTTACCGTCACGTTGCTCAACCTGGTGAACCTCGGTGCGGTGCTCATCAACAAGGCGAGCTACGAAAAGGACGGGCTGCTCGGCAGCAAAACAGTGGAGGATTACTACCTCTCACGGGCGCCTGGCTATGAGTCGAAGATCACCAAGGAGATCGATCGCCTCGCCTTCAACTTCCTCTTCGACACGATCGGCGAAGGTGCAGAGTCGGTATGGCTCTCGTCCATCAATGAATACGCGAAAAAGAATCCGTCCACCTTCAGCGACAAGCTTGCCGATTGGCAGGGAGAAGTGACCGCGCGTACGATCAACGGACAGTACTTCGAGCCCTATTCCAAGGCGAAGCGCGCCACCATGACCGCCGTTGGTATCGGAGCATTCGTGATCGTCATACTCATCTCGATGTTCTTCGATAACTTCCTCATGGTCATACCCGGCATCATCACGATGATCTTCTTGCTCATCATCAGCCGTTTCATGGAACGCCGCACCCAAAAAGGTGCCGACGCTTATGCCAAGTGCGAAGCGCTCAAGCGCTGGCTGAAAGATTTCTCACGTCTGAAAGAGCGTCCTGTGCTCGATATTAAGGTGTGGGGCGAATTCCTCGTTTACGCGTACCTCTTCGGTATCGCTGATGAAGTGATCGACGAACTGCGTGACACCGTGCCCGAGCTGTTCGTTGAGGATGCTGCGGCCACGGCCTCGAGCTACTATGTGCCCTGGTGGTACATCTACTCGACCCACTCGATGGCGAATGGCATGCCAAGCTTCGCCAATAGCTTCGCAAGCTCGATCAATCAATCGGTTGCAGCAGTTCAATCGGCTGCGTCAGGCAACTTCTCAAGCGGCGGTGGCTTCGGCGGCGGATTCTCCGGTGGCGGAGGTGGCGGCTTCGGCGGCGGTGGCGGCGCCCGATGACAAACTACCCGGTCGTTCGACACCTTTCCGGACCTCGCGGTCACCACTGTTTACCCGCTGTTTATCGTTTGGACCTATCTGCGTGCTATAGTTGATACGAACGAACACAACAGCAGTCTACGAAGAGAAGGAATCGCAATGGATCAGACAAGCTGCATCACCCTTATCGGAATGCCTGGCGCAGGAAAATCGACGCTCGGTGTCGTGCTCGCGAAGATCATGAACTACAACTTCATCGATGCCGACTTGCTCATCCAGAACCAGAGCGATAAGACCCTGCAGAAGATCATCGATGCTCTTGGTCCAGAAGGCTTCATCGAAGTTGAGAACGAGGTTTTGAGCACCCTTGAAGCGCAGCGAAGCGTTATTGCCACGGGCGGTTCGGCAGTCTATTCCGATGGCGCCATGACCCATCTTGCCACCCTCGGCCCTGTGGTCTACCTGCGTGTTTCTTACGACGAGTTGAAGAATCGCTTGGGCGGCCTGCACGAGCGCGGCGTTGTCATGAAGAATGGTACGGGCAGCTTGCACGATCTCTTCGTAGAACGCACGCCTCTCTACGAAAAATATGCCGACATCGTGCTTGATATCGATGGACTCTCCGTACGTGACGCAGCCCACAAGCTCACGGATATGCTTTCTTTGGTTTAACGCAAATGCCGCCTATTCTGTATAGACTTGGTCTAAAATCTCATATACGACTAAATTCTAAAGATTGAGGTGGCTAAAGCTATGCAGCACTCCGGACGCATCAGCGGAGCAACGAAACTGATCGGGCTGATCGGAAGCCCCGTACAAAATTCAGGTTCACCCAAGATTCACAACGCTGTGTTCGAGCATCTTGGGCTCGACTATGCCTATATCGCCTTTGATGTAGACAACGATCGTCTAGAAGACACCGTGCGCGGTATGGCTGCCATGGGCTTTCTCGGCTATAACGTGACCACACCCTGCAAGACCTTCGTTCTGCCCTTTCTCGACGAAGTTTCTGAAGCTGCCGAGATCATGGGAGCGGTGAACACCGTCGTAATCCAAGATGGGCGCTCCCTTGGCGATAACGCCGATGGCGCCGCATTCATGCGTAATCTGGTGCTCAATGGCGTGGACATCCGCGGAAAGAAGATCACGGTCATGGGGGCAGGTGGAGCAGGGTCTGCGCTCGTTACCCAAGCAGCTCTCGATGGCGTAGCCGAGATCGATATCTTCAACAGGAAAGATGAATTCTTCACGGGCGCCGAGGAACTGATCGAGCGGCTCAAGGACCATTCCCCCTGCAAGGTGGTGCTCTACGATTTGGAGGACGAGGAGCAATTGCGCGCTTCTATCGACGATTCCGCGCTGCTCGTCAATGCAACCAGCGTAGGCACACCTGAAGTTCCCGGTTGTCTGGTTTCCCAAGACATGCTCCACAAAGACTTGATCATGGCGGACGTGGTGTACGTGCCGCGTGACACTCAATTCGTAGAGTTGGGGCGCGCCAACGGAAACAAGGTCATCGACGGGTCGGGCATGTTCATGCAACAAGCCGCTATCGGTGAACGCCTGTGGATCGGACGCGAAATGCCCCTTGATTATGTGAAGGACACGTTCTTCCCTACCACGCAAAACCCGCTGATCGACCTGTTGAAGTCATAGAGAAGAACCGGGCACTGCATTGTTTCCTGTCAATAAGAAAGGCCACACGAAAAATACGTGTGACCTGCGAAAACAGTGGCGGAGGAAGTAGGATTCGAACCCACGGTACCTCTCGGTACAACGGTTTTCAAGACCGCCGCTTTCAACCGCTCAGCCATTCCTCCGTATGCAAAACTGCGACCACTAGGATAGCACATAATAATGGAAATATCCCAAACTAACGACCAAGACTACATGCGCCTCGCGCTCGCCGAAGCGCGTCTTGCCGAAGAAGCGGGCGAAGTGCCGATCGGTGCGGTCGTAGTATGCAACGGCAAAGTGATCGCCCGTGCGCACAACACACGCGAGACCGATCGCGATCCTGCAGGACACGCAGAGTTCAGCGCCTTGCTCGCTGCCGCAAAAGCACTCGATGCTTGGCGCCTCTCCGACTGCACGGTCTATGTAACGCTCGAACCGTGCATCATGTGCGCAGGGCTCATGCACCAAGCGCGCATCGCACGCTGCGTCTATGGCGCTGCTGACCCGAAGGCCGGCGCACTCGGCAGTCTCTACGAGATACATCGCGACACACGCCTTAATCACACGTTCGCTGTTGAAGCTGGCGTACTTGAAGATGAATGCGCTAGCATACTTAAAGCGTTCTTTGCTGACAAACGCGCACAGAACAAGCAGAAGAAGAAAGAAATTTGCTCATGAATTATGTAAAGCTCATCGCGCCCGCAAAGATCAACCTCGTGCTTGCCGTCGGCGAAAAACTGCCTGATGGCTACCACGAAGCGCACACGATCTTGCAAGCGCTCGCTCTTCACGACACGCTTGAGATCCGCTCGTTTCCTGCAGAGCCCGACGCAGGCCTGAGCATCACGCTCAAGTGCGAGAGCAGCAATACGATCGATCAACTCACGATCGACCAGGAGGATAACATCGTATACAAAGCTGCTGTAGAGCTTGCTAGAGCGCTCGGCCGCACAGAAGACGAGGAGATCCACATCTATTTGGCGAAGCAGATTCCCTTCGAGGCTGGTTTGGGTGGCGGATCTTCTGATGCTGCAGCAACGCTCAAGGGTCTTTCCGCGCTTTGGGGCGTTGACCCACTCGACCCGGCAGTGATCGAAGTTGCCGCGAAACTTGGTGCTGATGTGCCCTTCTTCCTCTATGGCGGCTGCGCCTACTTAGATGGCAAAGGTGATCATTTCGTGCATGCGCTCGAACCGCGCAAAGGCTTCCTGGTGCTCATCCGTTCTGAAGGCAGCGGCGTTTCATCGAAAGAAGCCTATGAACGCTTCGACGAAGCGCCAGAATACCCTACCCCCGAATTCATCCAGGAAGTTGCTGGTTGCATGCAAGCGAGCGAAGTTACCCCTTGGAACAACCTCACTCCCGCATCGCTTAGCTTGAAACCGGAGCTGCAAGAGGTCTTCGATCTCATCGAAGGATCGGCCAAGGCGAACGCCCAGGTGCTCTGCGGAAGCGGGTCGGCAGTGGCGGCATTGTGCGATTCCTACGAAGACGCTTGTGCGCTCTCAACCGAAGCACGCAAGCGCGGATTCTACAGTCGCGTTACATCTTTCGCTTCAGTGGGGGCTGAAGTGTTAAAACAGTACTAGCAAGCGTGTTCTGAATAGAACCTACCAAAAGGAGTTCTCATGATCGCTTTGATCGTTGTGCTTATCGTCATCGCCATTTTGGCGATCGCCGTAATTGCTCTCTACAACAACCTCGTACAGTTACGCAACCGTGTCGACAATGCCTGGTCACAGATCGATGTGCAGCTGCAACGCCGCTTGGACTTGATCCCCAATCTTGTCGAAACCGTGAAGGGATACGCTTCGCATGAGCGCGGCACCTTCGAAGCAGTAACGCAAGCACGCAATGCGGTTATGACAGCTCCCACGCCTGAAGCGAAGATGGAAGCAGACAATGTGCTCACTGGCACGCTGAAGAGCCTCTTCGCGGTTGCTGAAGCCTACCCCGACCTGAAGGCGAATACCAACTTCCAGCAGCTCCAGGCCGAGCTCACCAACACCGAAGACAAGATCAGCTACATGCGTCAGAGCTACAACGATACGGTGCTCAATTACAACAACGCCATCCAAACCTTCCCAGGGAATATCCTGGCAGGCATGTTCAACTTCACGAAGCGCGACGGCTTCGATGCGAACGCAGCAGCCGCAGGTGCGCCCGTTGTCTCATTCGATCAGGGCAACTCAGAAGGCGTGCCGCCCGTCAACTTTGCCGCTGCACCCCTCGATCCTCCACAAGCACCGCATCTCGATTCCAAGGAATAGATGACAAACTACCCGGTCGTTCGTCATCTTTAGAATCAGAGCAGTTCGGAGGCTTCGAGCCACTCTTCTTCGAGCTCGCCTAGATCCCTTTGAAGCTGGGCGATGCGCTCCTGGATTTCTCCAAGGACAACGTAGTCGCTCGGATCAGCTTGCGCTTGTTCGTCTTGGGCTTGAGCGATCTTCCCTTCAAGGGTTTGCATGCGACGTTCGAGCGAGTTCACCCGCTTGCGCACTTCACGCAATTCCCCACCACTCAGCTTCGGAACTGCACTCACCTGAGCGCTTTCCGCCTGAGCCTTTCTCTCATCCGAAGAAGTTGTCTCTTCGCTCACACCGAAGCGCCTACGACCTCGCTTCTCCCGAGCAACATCCAGCAACTCCAAATATTCCTCTGCCCCACGCGGCACATGCCGCAACGTCCCATCGATCAGGGCAAATTGATGATCCGTCACGCGCTCCATCATGTAACGATCGTGCGTTACCATGATCAACGTGCCGGGCCAGGAATCGAGCAGATTCTCCATGGCAACGAGCATATCGATATCCATATCGTTGCTCGGCTCATCGAGGATAAGAACGTTGGGCGCATCGAGCAAGATGAGCATGAGCTGCATCCTGCGCTTCTGTCCGCCCGATAGCGCTTTCACCTGCGTGTTGAGATACGCTTTCTCGAATCCTAACTGCTCGAGCAGCGCTGCAGGTGAAACGATCTTCCCCTCGATCTCGTAGTGCGATTGGTAGCGCGTGAGCACCTCGCGCACGAGCGAATCACCCAATTCTTCAAGCTCGTTCAATGCCTGGCTCAAAAGGGCGATCTTGACGGTCTTCCCCACTTCGATCTTTCCCCGCGAAGGCTTGAGGTGCTGCTGGAGAACCTCGAGCAGGGTCGACTTGCCAGCGCCGTTTTCGCCAAGCACGCCATAGCGATCCCCTGGCCCGATAAGCCAGGTTATATCGCGCAGTACTGGCTCTGTATTCTCATCGAAGCCAAACGTCACATCCGCAAGCTCGATGCATTTCTTCCCCAAACGCGAAATGGCAGCACGTTTCAGCTCAACGCTGTTACGGATAGGAGGCTCTTGCGCGATAAGCTCACGCGCCGCTTCAACATGGAACTTCGGTTTGGTCGAACGCGCCCGCGCTCCGCGCGAAAGCCAGGCGAGCTCACGACGCGCCAGATTACGCCGCTTACGTTCAGTCTGCTCGATGATCCGATCACGCTCAACGCGCTGCTGCACGTACGCCGAATAACCTCCCTCGAAGCCTTCAACAACACCATCATGCACCTCCCACATCGAAGTGCACACCTCATCCAAAAACCAGCGGTCATGCGTGACCACCACAAGCGCCCCTTGCTTCTTCGAGAAGCGCCGGCGCAAGTGCTCGGCAAGCCAGTGAATGCCTTCGATATCGAGATGATTGGTGGGCTCATCGAGCAAGACGATATCCGCATCGGCGATGAGCACGCGCGCAAGATCGACGCGTCTACGCTGCCCGCCCGAAAGCGAACCAATACGCGCGCTCGGATCAAGATCGCCTACCAAATTATCGAGGATCTCGCGCACGCGCGCATCGGACGCCCACACATATTCGGGTGTGTCGCCCAAGATGCTTGCAAGCACCGTTGCGTTATCATCAAGAGCATCTTTCTGAGCAAGCGTAGCAACACGCACACCACGCGTGCGCAGAACACGCCCCTCATCAGGTTCGATCGTGCCATCAAAAAGCCGCAACAGCGACGATTTCCCATCACCATTCTTGCCCACCACGCCGATCGCATCGCCATCATCGATACCGAGCGAAAGCGACTCGAAGATGACCTTTGTAGGATATTCAAGATGAACGTTTTCGCAACCTAAAAGAAATGCCATATGTTCCAACTTCTTATTCGTGCAGTTCTTGCTCTACCTCTTTCATTATAGCCTGCGTCTCGAACGCTCTTTTCAGGCCGCCTCGGGAAATGACCTCTTGCGCTGCTCACACGAAAAAGCGGCAGCCGGAGCCGCCGCCTTGAATTCGATTCGAACGCCCCTTATGAAGCTCTTCGCTCTCAGAAGCACTCCGCTGCCAGCAAGCAACACTGAACTGATCTTCTCGATGCATCGCTACTCGCCAGATGATCCGCCTTCGGCAGCATCAGCAGATTCAGCTTGAGCTGAAAGGCTCTCGATCGTAGCACCTTCATTCGTTGATGCGGCAGCGCTCGATCCTGTCGTACCATTTGTTGAAGACTCGCTCTGAGCGCTCGAAGCTGCCGAAGACTTACTCTGGCTGCTTGTCGCACTCTTTGTAGTGGAGGTACTCGAAGCGCTCTTTGCTGTCGGAGCTGATTTCTTGGTCGCATCCCACTTGCCACTTGAGTTCACGTGATATTTGCCGATCCACGTACTGGTAGCCATCACGCCATCGGATCCCACATAGTAATTGCCGACCCACTTGCTCTTCTGCATGATGCCCCAGTTGTTGAAGTAATACCACTTGCCGGAATCCTTGACCCAGCCAGTCTTCATCTTGCCTGATTTCTTATCGAAGTAGTACTTATCCTTGTTTACGTCATACATGCCCGTGATCATGGCTCCGTCGAAGCCGAAGAGATAGTAGCCATTCTTAACCCACGTCAACGTTCCAACATACATAGCACCTGAAGGCTTATAGTAGTACCACTTTCCGTTTTCTTTGATCCAGCCCGTTTTCATAGCGCCAGTCTTGCTATCGAGAAGGTAAGTGTCTTCGCCGACCGCCGTCTTACCTGTCTGCATCACGCCGGTGCCCAGGTAATACCACTTGCCCTTTACCTTCTGCCAACCCGTTTTCATGGCGCCATCAGAACCGTAATAGTACCAGTTGCCATTAGCCTTCTGCCAACCGGTCTTCATATATCCTTTGCTATCGAACTGGTACCACTTGCCATTGATGGCGATCGCTTCATTGCGCGGATACTGCTTCCCGGTCGCCTTCTGCTGAGCACTGTTGTACTTATACCACCATTTGCCGCCCGACTTCTTCCAACCATTAGAAGAAACGACTGGCGCAACCTTGATCGAAGAGATGACCGGGTTTTTGAAGGCCGAATTGACGAACATGCCGCCATAGATATATTTGGTGTTCAAGATCTTATCGACTACATCCATGCCACTCGTCACGTGGCCGAACGCAGCGTATTCACCATCCCAACTGGGAGTATCTTTCAGCGTGATGAAGAACTGCGAGCTTGCACTGTTGTAATCAGTTGCGCGTGCCATAGAGATGACGCCACGCTTATGAGAGATCGGGTTGTTCCATCCATTCTTGGCGAACTCGCCCTTGATGTTGGTACCGCTTCCACCCGTGCCATCACCCTTCGGATCGCCACCCTGGATGCAGACATTCCAATCAACACGATGGAAGGTCAGTCCATCATAGAAACCGCTACGAGCAAGCTTCACGAAGTTATCGACCGTGATAGGAGCAGCTTTACGGTCAAGCTCTACGGTTACGGTACCATAGTCCTTGATCTCGATCTTCGCCATGTACTTATCAGCTTCAGCAGCGTACGCATTCTCGGGGGGTCTGCACGAAAGCGATCCCAACACAAAGAAGAACGCTTGCAAATAGCGCAATGAAAGATGCTTTGAGCGCCCTAAAAGGCTTCTTTCTTACGTCTTCCATCCGTACTCCTCTCACCAATAGAAAGTTTCATTCATCCGTTTCAATGCTCTATTGAGTCAATCGATACCGAATTGTAACTTTTGGTTTCAGAGGGGTCAATCGGTTAAGAGGAACCCCACAGAAAGAGCGTTAAATGCTCAGGTGGAACCGTGCACCTGAAGAAAACAACAAATACGAACAGGTTTCAAGGTGCTTCGATGAACTATGCTTCACACAAAACGACCACCCTGAAGGTGGCCGTTTCGTTCATTTGGTGAATGATGGAAAGTTATTTGATGACAAGGATCGGAATGGTAGATTCACGCAACACCGCATAGCTGACCGAGCCGATCACACCACGAATCGCACCAAGACCACGCGAGCCCATCACGATAAGATCGGCCTCGATCTCCTTTGCAAACTCGATGATATCGTCTGCTGGCGTATAACCAGGAATAACATCGATCGAAACCTGGTCTTCAACACCCTCGATCGCAACGCCTAAGCCCGCTTTCACCTTTTCAGACTCTTCGGCGATCGTGCGGTTATAAAGGTCCATGACATCTTCGACTGAAAGCAGATACTGTTCAGGATCGAAAGACGAATTGTTAAAACTTGCAGGAAGCTGCGCGTTGGGATGCGTAGTAACGAACACTACATGGATGCGAACCTCAGGATCGGCAAGTGCGAAATCGCGCGCTTTCATGACCGCATCGACTGCATGATCTGATCCATCATAGGCAACGACTATATTATTGAACACCATCTTGGCTACCCTTTTCTTTCTCTAGAATCCACTGGCAGACCAGCCGATTCAAACCCCTACCCTCAAGCCCGTTCCATCATGTGAAGCAGGCATGAATCAAGTCTAGCATTCTTCGATGAAATTGCTCGATATTTAGCAATTCTGCAACTTTGCCGCTACTTTTTCCGTAGAAGAATATTTTGTGCGCTTATGCGTTTGTTACAAAAACATGTTCACGTGTTTCTGCTAGTATCAATCTATGAACTAGGCAAACGAATCGAGGAAGTGCCATGCGTCCTAAAAACAAGACCATTTCAGCCCAAGATACTCACGCGCAAGTTTCGCGTGAAAAACTGCTCGATGCTGCGATCGCACTCGTCAACGAATCGGGCATGAGCTCGCTTACGATTCGTAATATCTGCGACAAAGCGGGCATTTCTACGGGCAGCTTCTACAACCTCTTTGAAGGCAAGGACGATCTTGTTTCCTATTACCTTCGTGATGTATTCATCGCCTACAAGCAGAAGGCTGAAGAAGAGGCCTCGGGGCGTACCGCACTTGAGAAGATCATCCTCATCTATCGTTTCTATATCGATTGCATCCTCGAAACAGGACTCGAATTCGTCACTGGTCTCTATTCAGCCATGACCAACCCTGTGTTCAACTTCCTTGAGCGCGATGCCGACGAAGAAGTGGTTCTCGATCGCTGTCGCCAGTATCTTGAAGAAGGCATCGAAGCCGGTGAAGTAAAAGCCGATGCCAACATGAACGAAGCGCTCATGCGTATCGCGATCATCATCACGGGCAACATCTACTATTGGTGCGTCTTCGATGGGCGCGTTGATCTTGCCTACCAAGCCGATTCGATGCTGCAAAGCTACCTGCGCACGCTCTCTACCGATCCCAACTGCACCTTCGACGTCCCTACCATCCCCCACGATACAAACGCCCTCATCTAAAGTACAAAAGACCGGGCGGCTTTTGTCATCTTGCAACGAAAGAAAAAGGCTCTCCCCGCAACGGGAAGAGCCTTTTTAGCTGGTACGAATTCGAGAACCAGATTAGACGTACTGATCCTCTTTTTCTTTCGCCGCGAGCTGCACCTTGCACCAGCGCAACTTACGGGTCAAGACCGAACGCGAGATCACGCTTTCCTCAGAGAGGTTGGCGATGCGCTCTTCAAGCGCTGGGATCTCTTTGTTGAGCTTCTCAATATTGATGCGATTGAGAGCTCGGGTCTTGTCGCAGAGAACGATAACGCGCTCACCGAGAACCTGAACATAACCACCCATGATGGCAGCGCTCAGAGTGGTTCCGCCCTCTTGCTTGGTACGAGCCAAAATAACGCCATCCTTCAAAGCGGAGACGAAAGGCTCGTGGTTAGCCATGATACCCAGTTCACCTTCGGAGCCGGGAACCATGACCGAGTAGAGAGAGCCGGAGTAGAGCACCTGGTTCTTTGCTACAACATCACAGATAATTTCGGACATGATTACTCCTCGTTCTTGAGCTGCTCGTAAGCCGCATAAACGTCTTCGATGCCGCCCTTCATACGGAAGCACTGCTCAGGAATCTCGTCGCAGTTGCCCTTCAAGATCTCGTCGAAGGAACGAATGGTGTCCTCCAACTTGACGTAGGAACCGTCCTGGCCGGTGAACTGCTTTGCAACATGGAAGTTCTGACCGAGGAACTGCTGGACCTTACGTGCGCGATTAACGATGATCTTCTGCTCTTCAGAGAGCTCGTCCATACCGAGAATCGCGATGATGTCCTGAAGGTCTTTGTACTGCTGCAGGATCTCCTGAACGCCAACCGCAACGCGATAGTGCTCTTCGCCAACGATGTCGGGATCGAGCGCGCGAGAGGTGGACTCCAGCGGGTCAACAGCAGGGTAAATACCAAGCTCGGAGATCGCACGAGAAAGAACGGTCTTAGCATCCAAGTGGGTGAACGTGGTTGCCGGAGCCGGGTCGGTAAGGTCGTCAGCAGGAACATAGACTGCCTGCACCGACGTGATCGAACCGGTCTTGGTAGAAGTAATGCGCTCCTGAAGTTCGCCCATTTCCGTTGCCAGCGTGGGCTGATAGCCTACAGCAGAAGGCATACGGCCGAGCAGTGCGGACACCTCAGAACCTGCCTGGGTGAAACGGAAGATGTTGTCAACGAACAACAGAACGTCCTGACCCTGATCACGGAAGTATTCCGCTTCGGTAAGGCCAGCAAGACCAACGCGAAGACGTGCTCCAGGAGGCTCGTTCATCTGGCCATAGACCAAGCAGGTCTTGTTGATAACGCCAGAATCGCTCATCTCGAGGAACAGGTCGGTTCCCTCACGGGTACGCTCGCCTACACCGGTGAATACCGAAGTACCACCATGCTCCTGAGCGAGGTTGTTGATGAGCTCCTGAATGATAACGGTCTTACCAACACCAGCGCCGCCGAACAGACCCGTCTTACCACCCTTGATGAAGGGCTCGATCAGGTCAATCGACTTGATGCCGGTCTCAAAGATCTCGGTAGTAGTGGTGAGCTCGTCATAAGCAGGTGCCGGACGATGGATCGGCATCCACTCTTTGATGTCGGGCATGGGCTTGCCGTCAACCGGCTCGCCTACAACATTCCAAATACGACCCAGGGTCTCAGGACCAACAGGCATCATCATGGGAGCGCCTGTATCCTGAACTTCGAGGCCGCGCGTTAAGCCGTCGGTTGACGACATTGCAACTGCACGAACCAAATCGCCAGGGAGGTGCATCTGAACCTCCATGACCAACTTGATGTGACCGATAGGGGTGTCGGCGTCGATGCGAAGTGCGTTATAGATCGCGGGCATTTCGCTCGGAGCGAACTCAACATCAACAACAGGACCGACGACACGGACGATATGTCCGATACCACCCTTGGCTGCAGGTGCATTATTTGTTTCTTCAGCCATTAGTCCTCCAAAGCTTCGGCGCCACCGACGATCTCGTTGAGCTCTGTGGTGATTGCGCCTTGACGTACACGGTTATAAACACGATTGAGGGTCTCAATCATATCGTTGGCGTTATCCGTCGCATTCTTCATAGCGTTACGACGAGCAGCCTGTTCAGCTGCAGCCGAGTCGATCAGTACATAGAACAGGTAGCCTGCCATGTACTCAGGGAGAAGCTGATCGAGAACTTCAACTTCGCCTGGTTCATACTCGAACGAACCCTGAATATCAGCATCGTCTTGATCGGTCTCGGTGATAGCGCCGTAGTTGAATACAGCACCTTCCGGCCTGAACGATGCCAGATTGATCGGGAGCAAGACCTCTTCGATCAACTGCTGCTCCGCGGCGTTCTTCGAGTGGTTGTACAGTACAAACACTTCGTCGAGTTCGCCAGCGGTGTACTTCTCGATGCAGTAGTCGGTCAAAGTGTCAGATTCCTCTACGCGAGGATCTGCCGAGAGGTCCCTGAAGGCAAGAACGGTATCGGCGTTGCGATATTTGAAGTAGGCGATAGCCTTCTTACCGCAAGCAGCGACCGTGACGTTCTTACCCTCTGCCTTGCATTCCTTCATGATCTTATCGGCACGGCGCAGAACGCTGGAGTTGAAGCCGCCAGCCAAACCACGATCAGAAGTGACCACGATAAGAAGCGTGTTCTTGATCTCGTCGTGAGGCTTGGTGAGCTTCGCATTCGTCTCTCCCAGAAGCGACAGGTTAGAGAGCAACTCATACATCGCATTACGATAAGGGGTTGCATGCTCTACGCGCTCCATGGAATGGCGAATCTTTGCAGCTGCGACCATTTGCATGGTACGCGTGATCTGCTTCGTCGATTCGACGGAATTGATGCGCCTTTCAATGTCGTGAAGGTTTGCCATGAGTGCCTTCCTTTACGCGATGAACTGAAGCTTGAACGCTTCGATCGCTTCGTGGAGTTTGGCCTCAGATTCGTCAGTGAATTTCTTCTCGTCACGAACCATGGCAACCACTTCACCGTAGTTGATACGCAGGTAGTCGAGCATTTCCGTACGGAAGCGAACAATGCTCTCGACAGGCAGGCTATCAAGGAAACCTTGGTTGCCAGCCCAGATCGCGATTGCCTGCTCTTCGACCGGCATCGGCATGAAACGACCCTGCTTCAGAAGCTCAGTCATAGCTGCACCACGGGTGAGCTGCTGCTGAGTTGCCTTGTCGAGGTCGGAACCGAACTGGGTGAACGCCTGAAGCTCGCGGAATGCTGCGAGGTCAAGACGCAGCGTACCAGCAACAGACTTCATCGACTTGACCTGAGCTGAACCACCAACGCGGGATACGGAGATACCAACGTTGATAGCAGGGCGCTGACCCTGGAAGAACAGGTCGGTCTGCAGGAAGATCTGACCATCCGTAATAGAGATAACGTTGGTCGGGATGTAGGCAGAAACGTCGCCAGCCTGCGTCTCGATGATCGGCAGTGCGGTGAGTGAACCTGCACCGTTCTCATCAGAGAGCTTGACCGCGCGTTCGAGCAAACGTGAATGCAGATAGAAGATGTCGCCCGGGAAAGCCTCGCGTCCGGGAGGACGACGAAGGGTCAGAGACATCTGACGATAAGCAACTGCTTGCTTCGTGAGGTCGTCATATACGCAAAGGACATGGCCGCCAGGATTCTCAGCGCTCGCCGGCTTGCCGTCTTTGCCGTTGTACATGAAGTATTCACCGATAGCAGCGCCTGCCATAGGAGCAAGGTACTGCAGCGGAGCAGCATCAGCTGCCGTAGCGGCAACGATGATGGTCTTGTCGAGTGCGCCGTGCTTTTCGAGTGCTTCTGCAACGTTAGCAACAGTGGATGCCTTCTGACCAACCGCAACGTAAACGCAGATCATGTCGTCGTTACGCTGGTTGATGATCGCATCGAGCGCGATGGACGTCTTACCGGTCTGGCGGTCGCCAATGATAAGCTCACGCTGACCACGTCCGATCGGGATCATCGAGTCGATCGCGATGATGCCGGTCTGCATCGGCTCTTCAACGGGCTGACGCTCGTGAACGCCAGGTGCCTTGAATTCAACCGGGCGATAACCTTCAGCCTCGATCGGGCCTTTGCCGTCGATAGGCATACCGAGAGGATTCACAACACGGCCGAGCATTGCGTGACCGGAAGGAACCTCCAAAATCTTACCAGTGGTGCGCACCTGGTCATTTTCCTTGATTGCCGTGAGGTCACCAAGGAGAACAGCGCCAACCTCCTCTTCTTCGAGGTTCTGAGCCAAGCCATAGACGATACGGCCGTCTTCTGCGATGAACTCGAGAAGTTCGCCTGCCATGGCACCCTTAAGACCGTCGATGCGAGCAATACCGTCGCCAATTTGGACGACGACACCGGTTTCGCGAGACTCGACGCTGGTGTTGATAGCATCAAGCTGCTTGCGCAACGCTTCATCGATAGACTGTGCGGTGATTTCAGTCACTAGCATTCACCTCCATCTGTCTTTTCTTTCATCACGATGCGCGCTTGATCGAACTGCGAGCGAAGGCTTGCGTCGATATAGTTGCCCATCGTGGACATGACGATACCACCCAGGATAGAAGGATCTTTATGCTCGACGAGCACGCAATCTCTTCCCAGGTCGTTCTTAATCTTGTTCTTAATTACAGTTCGCAAGTTGTCATCAAGATCAACAACCGTCGTTACATCAACAACATTGAAATCGAGCTTGGAAACGATCAGGTTCTCGTAGTCTGCATAGACGCGACGAAGCTTTTCAACATCGCCACGAGAAGCCATGACGCCCAACAGTTCAACCAGAATGGGGTTGTAACCCGCAAAGACGTTGCGCGCGATTTCCTTGCGCTGTTCAGGGGTGTACACCTCATCATCCAACGAAAGACGAAGCTTGATGTTGGTGGACATGAATTCCAAGATCTGGATCAATTGGTTGCGAACCTCAACGACAGCATCTCGCCCGCCCATGTTATGAGCGCCCTCGAGTGCAGCGTTAGCATAGGCTGCAATAATTTCATTGATGACGTGACGATTAGGCATTTAGACTACCTGCCTCTTTCACGTAGCGCTCGATGAGCTTGCGATGCTCTTCGTCGCTGAAATCTTCGCCGATCACACGCGTAGCAATGTCAACGGAAAGGTCGACGACCGAACCCTTGAGTTCAGAGATCGCCGATTGCTTTTCAGCCTCGATAGCGACTTTAGCCTTCGCAACGATAGCAGCAGCCTCTTCTTGAGCCTTCTGCTTCGCCTCGGACTCCATCGCATCACAGGATTGACGAGCATTATTGAGCATTTGCTGAGCCTGGGCTTTAGCACCTTCAAGCTGTTCGCGATATTCTGCCAGCAAACGTTCGCTTTCCTGGCGAGCCTCTTCGGACTTCTCCAGGGAATTCTTGATGGTGTCTTCGCGCTTCTTCAGCATGCCGTCGAACAGCGGCCAGCCGAACTTGGCGAGGATGATCCACAAGATGATGAAGGCGACGAGCATCGGGATGAATTCATCCATGTGCGGAAGAATCGCGCCGATTCCTTGTCCTTCTTCAGCAGCGAATGCAGGCAGGGGGCAAAATGCAGCCACACCAAGCAATGCGACAACGCCGATCGCCAGGTAGTGTACATATTTGCTTACAGTTGCTTTCAATTCGCTTGCCTCCTTCTTTTCTATCGGAAATTACGTAACCGCTAAGGTACTTCTAACCGATGAAGAAGAGAACCAAGCCGAGCAGTGCCAATGCCTCAGACATAGCAGCACCGATGAAGAAGTAGCCCATGAGCTGACCCTTCATTTCAGGCTGACGAGCTGCAGAGACGCACAAACCGTAGGTAGCGATGCCAATACCGATACCAGGACCGATAGCTGCAAGGCCATAGCCTACAACCTTGAGTGCTGCGAGCACAATAGTCAATTCCACGATTACCTCCTTTTTTGAATGAAGACCTATTTCTTCATTCATGTCTAATTAACCCAGCTGAAAAATCTTTTTCGTACCAGCTGAACTACCAAGATCGTTTCACCCGTTAGCCTAGCGCGCGCTTTAGAACCAAGTTCAACGGGCGAGGATTGCATGACCCCCAAAGCGCGGCTGCCTTGCGGCCTAGTGAGGATGGATGGCCATACCTATGTAGGACGACGACAGGATCGTGAAAACGTATGCCTGCAAGAACGCAACCAGCGTCTCGAGCGCATACATGAAGAAGAGCAGGAAGAACCAGGCAATAGCCGGAATACCAACGACCAGATCCATGCTGAAGATAGCGGTTTGCAGGAAGATGGTGGTTGCCAGTGAGAAAACGGCAAGGATCATATGACCTGCCAGCATATTGCCATAAAGACGGACGGCCAACGTAAGAACGCGAATGACCATCGAAACGAACTCTAAGAACCAGATGACCGGGATCATGGGACCAGGAACGCCATGCGGAGCGAAGCTCTTCATGTACTTGAAGAAACCGAGCTGCTTGAATCCGTAGAAGTTGAAGTAAACGAAAGAAACAAGTGCGAGCGCCCACGTGATGGAGATGGTACCCGTTGCGGCTTTCGCACCGGGGATAAGGCCGATCACATTAGCGAACAAGATGAAGAAGAACAACGTGGCCAGGAAGGGAATGTGCTTCTTGTAGCCTTCGCCGATAACATCTGCACCAACGCTGTTGGAGATGAAGTCGTAGCCATATTCGAGAATAGCCGTGAACTTCTTGTGCGGAATGAACTCCAGCTTACGTGCGCCGATGAGCACTGCCAGCAGCACCAATGCGAGAGCGATGAACATATACAGCGTGTACTGCGAAATGTTCCATCCGCCAATGGAAAAGAGCGTCGTCGATTCGAAGTTGGCATATAAGCCTTGCGCCTCCGCGACGAATTTCTCCAATGCTTCACCCATTGAGATTCCTTACCTTTCCGTACTTATTTCTTAACGCGCTTTTTAGCCAGCACGTTTTTGTACACGACATAGATCGAAGTGACCACCACGAGCGTTAGGATCTCGGCGACCGCGAACGGAAGGACCATTTCGCGTGCAACAACCGCACAGATGATGAGTGCGACCGCCACTACGATGAGCGAGACGAAGAATCCGCCCAAACCGTAGAGACCAGCGCTCAAAGGGGAGGTAGAGGTAGATTTGCGGGAAAGACGAAGCGCAATGAAAAGCGGAATGAAACCGGCGATACCGGCGAGGATTCCTAATGCGATTGCTGCTGCCATCAGACCAACTTTCAAATCTGCAGAAACTACACACTTCTCAGCCTTTTGAAGCATAAACCAACCCTAAACGGCACAGTTATGAGTTCCGATAAGATGCTCGATTCTGGGGTAAGTGGTGAAATGAATGCGTTCAGATTATTCTGGGTCGAATACGCGCAGCGTGATGCCCGATTCTTCAAGGAGCTCCATGGCAAGCTCGTCGGGATAAGGGTTCTTGTAAACGATCTCTTTGATGCCCGCATTGATGAGCATTTTGGCGCACACGACGCACGGTTGCGTGTTTATGTAGATCGAAGAACCTTCGATGTTGATACCATAGCGCGCAGCCTGCAGGAGCGCATTTTGTTCGGCATGAAGTCCGCGGCAGATCTCGTGGCGCTGCCCCGAAGGCACGCCGAGTTGTTGGCGCAGGCATCCCGTTTCGGCGCAATGGCGAAGGCCGGTGGGCACTCCGTTATAACCCGTGGCAAGGATACGGCGATCCTTCACGACGACCGCCCCTACCGCACGGCGCAAGCACGTAGTGCGCGTTGCCACCTCTTCGGCAAGCTTCATGAAGTACTCATCCCAGGAAGGACGCGTGTCAACGAACGCATCTGGTGCTTGTTGTGTGTTTGTCGTCTCTTCCATAGATGCTCCTTTGTCGTTACCTTGCTTCAAGTATAAACAAGCACGCAAGCGCTGTGGTCCAAACGAGCGAAGCCGTGCACTTTTTTCCTGAACTATATATAAGATTTGTGGAAGCTGCGCGCGAGCAGCGAGCTTAAGCGTTGAGCGCGTTGAAGATGCGATCTCCCGCATCGCCTAATCCGGGGACGATGTAGGCATCCTCATTCATTCCTTCATCGAGCGCTGCTGTGATGATGCGGATAGCGGGATCGAACTCGAATGCTCGCGCTATCCCTTCAGGAGCAGCCACGATGACCACACACGTGACATCCTTCGCTCCGCGCTCACGCACTGCTTGAATGGCAGCAACGAGCGAACCGCCCGTAGCGAGCATAGGGTCAACAAGAAGGACGGGGCGCTCGGCGACCGAAGCGGGGATGTTCGCATAATACAGATAGGGTTCGTGGGTCGCTTCATCGCGCTTCATCCCGAGATGTGCGATCTGCGCCGTGGGAATGAGATCCATGAACGCTTCTTGCATCGCAAGACCAGCGCGCAAGATGGGGATGATGACCGGCTCTTTACCCTTGATGGTTTGGCAGTGCGCGCAAGCAATGGGCGTCTCGATGTCGATCGGCGAGGTAGCGAGCGTACGCGTTGCCTCATAGACTTCCAAAAGGGCGATCTCGCGCAGTGCTTCGCGGAAGATGTTGCTTGGCGTATTCTTGTCGCGCAGGACAGAGAGCTTGTGCTCAACGAGCGGATGATCGATCACGACCAGGCGATCACCAAACTGTTCTTGTATGTTCACCATCGGCTCCATGACCGCACCTCAAATCATCTATCGATCCCCGATAAGGAAGGAACCCCTTGCTTAGGATATTACATAGCGCAGGGCCCCACCCCTTCTACTCGATGCTCAAACAGTCCTGAGCTCGTCGTTTTCTCGTTTCAAAGAGTTTAAACGAGAAAACTCCTCGTGCGGAACTGCGCGTCGAGCAGAAGGGGAAGACCCCTGCGCCCAACCTGTCTAATTACAAGCTCGGATAGAGCGGATGCTTCGCGATCAACTCTTCGATCTTCGTCGAGATCTCCGCGAGCTTCGTGTCGTCTTCAGCGTTGAACACCGTAGCAGCGATCAGTTCGCCGATGGTGTAGAACTCTTCGGCATCGAAGCCGCGTGTGGTGCCCGCAGCCGAACCGACGCGAATGCCGCTCGTAACGAAGGGCGAGCGCGTTTCGTTCGGGATCGTGTTCTTGTTCACGGTAAGGCCGACACGCTCGAGCAGCTTCTCAGCATCCTTGCCCGTGATGTTCGCGGGGTTCAGATCGACCAAGCAAAGGTGGTTGTCGGTGCCACCTGAAACGAGGCGCAATCCCCCATCAGCCATGCCCTTGCCAAGTGCTGCTGCATTCTTCACCACGTTCTCGATATAGGTAGCGTACTGCGGCTGCAGTGCCTCTTGGAACGCGACCGCCTTGCCCGCGATCACGTGCATGAGCGGGCCGCCCTGCGAACCAGGGAACACCGCCTTGTCGATCTTGGTAGCGAGCTCTTCGTTGTTGGTGAGGATGAATCCACCACGCGGACCACGCAGGGTCTTGTGGCTCGTGGACGTTACGATATCAGCATAGGGCACGGGGCTCGGATGCGCACCCGTGGCAACGAGACCAGCGATATGCGCCATGTCGATCATGAGATAGGCACCCACTTCATGAGCGATCTCTGCCATGCGCTCGAAATCGATCACGCGCGGATAGGCTGAAGCGCCTCCCACGATCAGCTTCGGCTTATATTCCTTCGCGAGACGTTCCATTTCGTCGTAGTCGATGCGCTCGGTCTCGGGGTGCACGCCATAGGCGACGAACTTGTAATCTTTGCCCGAGAAGTTCACCGGCGAACCGTGGGTAAGGTGCCCACCATGGTCGAGCGAAAGGCCAAGGATGGTATCGCCCAGCTCGACCGTTGCCGCATACGCAGCCAGATTCGCATTCGCACCGCTGTGGGGCTGAACGTTGGCGAACCCACACTTGAACAGCTCTTTCGCGCGATCGCGCGCCAGATCCTCGACGATATCGACCTTCTCGCAGCCACCGTAATAGCGCTTTCCTGGATAACCTTCGGCATACTTATTGGTGAGCACGCTGCCCACCGCTTCCATGACCGCAGGAGACGTGAAGTTCTCCGAAGCGATCAGCTCGATGCACGAACGCTGACGCTCGAGCTCTTGATCGATCGCGGTTGCGACTTGCGGGTCTTGTGCGGCAAGGATCGGTTGTGCCATGCCTTTCTCCTTTCGTGGGTGAAGCGCTGCTGCTTCACGATGGTGCGCTCACTGCGCCCGGATTACTCTCGTAGTAAACTGCTTGGTCTGTTATTCGCCTGAACTGTCGTTTTCGCCTTCAGTTTGCACCTGTTCTTGTGCCTCTGCTCCATCCGCGGGCAGAGCAACATGCAGCGCGGTAAGCTCTGCGATCGGCGCACTATAGTAACCGGAAAGGTTGTCGACCGAACCCAACAGCGCATCGCGGTACACGCCGTTATCTTGATCGCCCACCACGCTCCAATCGTCATCGTACTTGTGAAGATGGATCTCGGTCTGGCAAAGCGTTGGCTCAGTGTTCTCGAAGATGCTCTTCAGCAGATTCCTGCCGTATTCCAGCGGATCTTCCGTTGTGCCTGCCTCGATCGCGGCTTTGTTCTCGAGCAGCCAAGCAACATACTCATTCGACCATTGCTTGATGATGGGCTCGAGTTGCCTGCAGGTAATAGATGCGAAGATCTTCGCATCGTTCTCTTCGCCGTTCATCTCAACATCGCCCAAGCTGGAAGTGAAGCCATCAAGCCACCAGTCGAAGAATTCTTCCTGCGAGATGCCGATCTGTTCAAGCTCTTTGGCCTGCGAGACCTCAGGCAGATAGCTGATCGATTCCGGGTTCTTCTGTTGGATCGCGCTCATTTCAGCCAGTGCGGCATTAGCGGCAAGCTGACCTTGAGGAGGCTTGCAGCCAGAAAGCGCGAACGCCATGCACGCCATGAGCGCGCACACTGCAACCGCGACTGCACACGCGAGAACGCGCGACTTGCCCTGAAGCGTCTTTGCTGATGAGATGGTTCGTTTCATCGAGTTTCGCCTTTCTTTCGCGCTAAGCCTTAAAGCTCATCGAGCGCCATGATCTTTTCCACGCGCTGCGCATGACGTCCGCCGCCGAACGCAGTCGAGAGGAACACGCGCACGATCTCCTTGTTATCCTCCAGGCTCACGAAACGTCCAGAGAGCGTGAGAACGTTGGCATCGTTATGTTCACGACAAAGCGCAGCGAATTCAGCGTTCACGATATTTGCCGCACGAATCCCTGGCACTTTATCGGCTGGCCTAGCCAAGCCCGAACCCCCTCCCCCATCGTGGCGG
>OGPW01000390.1_pt1 | contig 35690 bp, 29 predicted proteins | sample 1553061 | NCBI WGS metagenome assembly OGPW01 (sample SAMEA2580292, study PRJEB22360) | human gut metagenome | biome: human gut; feature: human-associated habitat; material: faeces | place: Denmark | collected 2008/2010
TGAGGTCGCAGGTTCAAATCCTGTTGCCCCGATTGAGGATATGGATGACAGAAAAACCGAAATACAGTGATGTATATCGGTTTTTTTTATGCGTAAAATCAGTTCTGACAGATTGAATTTACATAGAGTATATATTATAATATAACGCATGGAAGGAGAGAGAAAAGATATGGGGAAAAAGAATCTGAATATTACAGTGTGTGCAATAGTATTTGCTATTATACTAATGACTGTATCTGGACGAACGGCGGTGTATGCTGATAGTACAGAAGGACAGCCGGAAGTGACCGAAACTACGGCAGCAACTGTTACCAGGACAGTCAAAAAAGGACTGGTCAGGGAGAAAGACGGCTACTACTATTACATAAAGGGCAAAACCATAAAGAACAAATGGAAAAAGATCAAAGGCAGGTATTACTGGTTTAAGTCAGATGGTGTGGCAGCACGAAACGGTGCCTGCAAAGTGAAAGGAACATATTATGTGTTTGATTCGCTGGCACGCAAACTTACTCCAGGGAAGACGAAAGCTGTCAGAATACAGAACAGAACATATATCGTGAACAAAAAAGGTAAGGCAGTAAAAGGATGGCAGAAGCTTGGAAATAAGGTATATTATGCATCCAAAACAGGAAAATGTGCGGTGAATCAGACTGTAGATGGCATTCGGTTAAATAAAAATGGTTATGCCACATCCACGAAAGCCCTCTGTAAGGCAGCGGCCAGGAGATTTATTTCACTGCATACCACGTCAAAAATGAGCAAACGGCAGAAATTACGTGCTTGTTTTAATCAGATTATATGGTATAATCGGTTCGTCGGAAATATGGATCCGACACCGGCTGAATTTAAGAAAAAAACCTGGGTGTATAAATATGCACTTCAGATGTTCCAGAATGGACTGACAGGTAACTGTTATGGTATTTCCAGTTCAGTAGCGGCAGTAGCGAAGGAGCTTGGCTATCAGCCATATGTCATTACAATTCCGGACGGACATAGCTTTGTTGTGATTGATGGACTGTATTATGACAACATGTACGGCACATTATTTGGAGCAAGTTCCCGTCCTGCATATACAGTGCAGTACAAAATAAAATTTTAATATTAAATAAGGAGAGGAAACATGAAAAAGTTCAAAAAAGTATTTGCGGTTCTGTTGCTCATGCTTCTCGTTACAGCACCGGTGGTTACAGCAGCCACACAGCCGGTTACGGTAGAGGCAGCAGCCAAGAAAAAAACCAAACTGAAAAAAGTCAAAGGCAAGTATTACGCTTACGAAAACGGAAAGAAAGTCTGCAACAAATGGCGTACCATTAAAGTAGGCAAGAAAAAATACAGATTCTACTTTGACAAAAAAGGCAGAGCTTATCAGGCAAACAAAGCTGCTATGGGCAAGACCGGTGTTCTTGTCAAAAAAATCAAGGGTAAATATTATGGATTTGACTATCAGGGACATATGGTAAAAGGCCTTCGCGGTGGAAGTACTTCTGCATATAGTATGCCTAATCTGTATTTCTTTAATTCAAAAGGTGTATACGACAAGAAAAAAACTGTAATGTACAGAAACGCCGCCAAAATCAACAGCAATGCAGCTCAGATCAAGAAACTTCTCGGCAAATACAAAAAAGTATCTGTTACCGGTGAAAGCTGCTTTGGTAATGGAAACGGAAGCGATGTCGTTTATGTATATGACAATATTGAATTGAGTGTATTCCGCCCGACAGGTAAGGATGCAAATGCCGAAATCGTAGAAAGTGTATCACAGAGATACTAAAAATAAATAAGCGAAAAGGAGAATGAAAAATGAAAGTAAATAAGAAAATTACTGCAATGCTTCTCAGTGCAGTGATCGCGGCAGCACCAGCAGCAGCTCCGATTATGGATGTGCAGACAGTTGCAGCAGCAACTACAACCACAAAAACACTTAAGAATGCATGGAGCAAAAATCATAAATATTATTATGACAAAAATGGTAAGAAGGTTACCGGTGTAAAGAAAATCGGCAAGTATACTTATGTATTTGCAAAGAACGGCAAACTTGTAACAAATAAAAAATATTACAAATACAATGCAAAAACTTATTATAAGATTGCCAAAAACGGTCGTGCAAAAAAACTGTCCGCTGTAGAGACACTGGCTGCTATCCGTCTGAAGAAATGTGGCGGCAACCTTAAGAAGGCATTTAACTGGTCATCTTCCGTTCGCTATGCAGGAAACTACAAAGTTGCGAAGAAAAACGTTGCTAATTATGCAAAATATGGCTTCCAGACAGGCCGTGGTGACTGCTATGTACAGGCGGCTACTTTCTATCAGATGGCAAAAGTTGCCGGATATGATGCAAAATATGTAAAAGGATCTGTAAATAAAGGAAAAGGTCTGGCACCACATGCATGGGTAGAAATCAAATCCAACGGAAAGACTTATGTATATGATCCGAATTTCCAGAGTGAATTTGGCAAGAAGGGTTACACCGGATACAAGATCACTTATGGACAGAAGGGTACCCTTCAGTATGTTAAAACAAGCAAAGGCAGATAAGAGATCACAGGAGAGATTAGAATCATGAAAAGAAAACTTGTAACAGTATTAATGACAGCGATAATCGGAAGCAGCATGTTATTTGCACAGACAGCTATGGCAGCAGATACGACTGCACAGACAGAAGATACTGCAAAAGCAGACGAGACTTCCGAAGCTAAGACAGAAGAATTAAAGACCATCGGCGAGAAACCAGAGAAAGAAACAGAAGGTGTTCTGGATGTCAAACTTAAAAATCTGACCGGTAAAGTAGTCACAGGATTTGCCGTTAAGAATGAAAAAGATGAGAAATATCCGGAAAATTTTCTGAAAGAAGACGACAAGTTTGCAGCAGACGAAGAACGCGAACTGTGGTTTGACACAAACAAAAAAGATGAAACTGCAGATACAGAAAAGACGGACGAGACCAAAGCAAAAGAAAGTGAAGTTCAGAAATACAACATTCAGCTTACTTTTGAAGATGGAACAACCGCTGAAATCCATACATTCCCGTTTGGTGATACGGAAGAAGCTGAGCTTCATCTGGAAGGCAGTGTAGCATACCTCGTATTTGACAGCACAAGCCAGAAGAAATCCATCAATACTCTGGATACCGAGAAGGCACTGGCACCGACACCAACAGCAGCGCCGGCAGCACAGGCAACTACAGAAAGTTATGACAATAGTTATGATTACAACGAAAGCTATGATTATGACGAAAGCTATGATTATGACGACAGTTATGATTATGATGACAGTTCTGATTATGATGATAGCTCTGATGATGGTGCCGGTGACGGATGTCTGGACGATGCAATTTTGAACTAAATTAATACAAAGAGGCAGGGCGCTGCATTAAGAAATTAGTGCAGCGCCCTGTTGTGGTCTATGCAGGAGAAATTATTATGTCGTTAGTATCAAATCTGTTTCTGTTGTTTGTAGTGGCATCTGTACTGGTTTATTACATAGTGCCTCATAAATGGCAGTGGCTGGTACTTCTGGTATTCAGCTATATTTATTACATAGCAGGCGGTCTGAGATTTGTCGTGTTCATCCTGTTTTCTACGATCGTTACGTGGCTTGCAGCTCTTATGATTGAGAAAATGGAAACAAAGGGAAATCATAAAGCAGCACGGAATATATTGATTCTCGGTCTGATTTTAAACTTTGGTATGCTTGGGGTAGTTAAGTATACTAATTTTGCAATCGAAAATCTGAATGCACTGTTTCATATGAATTTAAGAGGTATGGCGATCCTGCTTCCTCTTGGAATTTCCTTCTATACTTTCCAGTCATCAGGCTATCTTCTGGATGTCTACTGGAAACGCTGCGAAGCAGAGAAACATCCTTTGAAATATGCATTGTTTGTATCTTTCTTTCCGCAGATACTTCAGGGACCGATCGGAAGATACAGCCGTCTTGCAAATCAGCTTTACGCGCCACATAAATTCGAGGGTAAAAATATTGCCAGAGGGTTTGAACGTATTTTATGGGGATTTTTCAAAAAGATGATCCTTGCAGACTGGGCAGCGGTATTTGTAGATGAGATTTTTGCAAATCCAGATCAGTACAGTGGACTTGCGCTGATCGGAATTCTTTTGTATACACTTCAGCTGTATGCGGACTTTTCCGGAGGAATGGATGTTGTCATTGGTATTGCATCTATGTTTGGAATTGAACTGGATGAAAACTTCAAGCGCCCGTTCTTTGCAGTCTCCGTTACAGATTTCTGGCATCGCTGGCATATCACACTTGGTACATGGATGAAGGATTATGTTTTTTATCCGGTTACATTGTCACGCTGGATGGGAAGTTTTAGCAAATGGGCCAAAAAAGTCTTCGGCAGAAAGACAGGACGTACCCTTCCAATCTGCATTGCAAATATTGTTGTTTTCTTTGTAGTTGGTGTATGGCATGGCGCAGCATGGAAATATATTATTTATGGTCTGTATAACGGCCTGATCATAGCGTTCAGTGGTCTTATGGCAGGTAATTATCGCAGCTGGAAAAAGAAACTTCATATCAGCGGAAAGGAAACATGGTATTATGTGTTCACGGTGATCAGGACATTTATCCTTACTGTGATCAGTATGTATTTTGACCGTCCGGACAATATGGGAGTTGCACTGCATATGATGAAACTGTCAGTGACCAGATTCAATCCGTCACAGATCCTGCTGATTCCGGCGGGCAAGCAGGGGACCACATTTACACCATATGCACTTCTTATCCTTGCGGTAGGATGTGTGATCTTGTTTGTAGTCAGTGTACTTCAGGAGAGAGGTATGAAGATCAGGGAATCTCTGGCAAAACTTCCTCTTCCTGTTACAGTTACAGTATATTTTTGTCTGCTGATTTCCATCGGATTCTTTGGTTCTACAGCAGTAGCGAGAGGTTTTATTTATGCACAGTTCTAAAAAAATATTAAAAACAGTTCTTATACTTGTAATATGTGTCATTCTCCTGAAAGGACTGGATATGGCACTATATCCATGTACATTTATGAGAAATGATGTTCACGCTGTCGTCACGGAACAGTTTGATGATATTATTCTGGGCACCTCTCATGGAAAAATGGATATTGATCCTGAAGTGATGGAAGAAATCACCGGAAGAACAGGACACAATTTATGTGTTGGCGGAGAATACGGAATTGATGCGTATTATCTTGCCCGACTGGTTGCTGAGAAACAGAATCCGAAAAGAATTATTTATGAAGTGGATCCGGGATATTTTGTTTCTGAGAAAGAAGAAGGCAACAATTACCTGCTGTTCTATCATGAATTTCCTTTTTCAAAGGCAAAACTGGAATATTTCTGGAACTCAATCGCAAAATGCAATTTCCGTACGATTCTGTTTCCCTGGTATGAATATGCTCTGAGCTATGAAGTGCCGAAAGTGAAGGAAACATTCCTTCAGAAAATAAAAAAGGATTACAGCATTACAGATCTTAAGAGCGATTCACAGGAATATCATGAGAGCGGTTTTATTGAGAGATATCCAGTGGACACTTCTAAACTGAAAAAGACAGATATCAAATTATATGAAGATGGCAAAGTCGCTCTGTCCAATATGGAATATCTGAAGAAGCTGATAGATTTCTGCAAAGAGAACGATATTGAATTTGTAGCGGTAACAACCCCGGTTCCGATTGCAACACTGAAAGACCATAGCGACAACTACAATGCCGCATGGAAATATTTCGGTAAATTCTTTGAGGAACAGGGTGTGGATTATATTAATTTTAATACACAATATTTTAAAGCATTCACACATAATGCAAAGGCATATACCGATTATGACGGTCATATGAACGGAGATGCTGCAAGAGCATACTCAAAAGTCCTTGCACAGGTGCTGAACCAAACAGAGTCGGCAGACTGACTGAAAGAAAGAGGGGAGAAAAATGAAGAAAAACATTCTGGAATATCTGGAGAAGTCGGCACAAAAATATCCGGATAAAACCGCATTTGCAGATGAAAACACCTCCTGTACTTTTAAGGAACTGGAATGCACAGGCAGAAAGATAGGAACAGCATTGAGCAGATATATTGCTCCGAGAAATCCGATTCCGATTTTTATGGAAAAGAGTGTTGAGACAATAGGAGCGTTTATGGGAGCTGTCTATGCAGGTTGTTTTTATGTCTTGATTGATACGAAACAGCCGGCCAGCCGTCTGAATCAGATTCTGGATATCCTGAAAAGTGAAGTCATCATCACATCAGAAAAATATTTAAAGGATCTGGAAAAACTGGGATTTGAGGGGAAGGTTCTTATGCTTTCGGAGCTTAATGCTGTACAGGAAGACCCGATAATATTGGAGACCATCAGAAATCAGGCAATAGATGTAGATCCGCTGTATGGTATTTTTACTTCGGGTTCTACCGGAACTCCCAAAGGTGTTGTTGTGGGACATCGTTCAGTTCTGGACTTTATTGACTGTTTTACAGAGCTGTTCAATATTACAGAAAAGGATGTTATCGGAAATCAGGCGCCGTGGGATTTTGACGTATCTGTAAAGGATATTTATTCCGGACTGAAGACTGGTGCGACGGTACAGATTATACCGAAACAGTTATTTTCTTTCCCGACTAAACTGATCGATTTTCTGATTGAGAGAGAAGTTACGACATTAGTATGGGCAGTTTCAGCATTGTGTATTATTTCAACGCTGAATGGATTTGAATATAAGGTACCGGAAAAGATAAATAAAATTCTTTTTTCAGGTGAGAGCATGCCGGTGAAGCATCTGAATATCTGGAGAAAATATCTTCCGGATACGATGTATGTAAATATTTACGGTCCGACAGAAATTACCTGTAACTGTACATATTATGTTGTAAACAGAGAATTTCAGCCGGGCGATGTCCTTCCAATGGGAAAAGCTTTTCCGAATGAAAAAGTATTCCTTCTGGATGAAGAGAATCACCTTGTGGAAGAAAAAAATCAGAATGGAGAAGTATGTGTAACCGGAAGTGCACTTGCACTTGGATATTATAGAAATCCGGAGCAGACAGCAAAGGCTTTTGTACAGAACCCACTTAATGACAGATATCTGGAACCGATGTATCGCACCGGCGATCTGGCATATTATAATAATCTGGGCGAATTATGCTTTGCAACAAGAAAAGATTTTCAGATTAAACACATGGGACATCGGATTGAATTGGGAGAAATAGAGGCATCAATGGATAAAATTCCTGAGATAATAAGAAGCTGTTGCCTGTTCGATCAGGGTAAAAGTAAAATTGTAGCTTTTTATGAAGGAAATGTCGAGCGAAAAGAAATCGTCAGAGCATTAAAGCAGTATTTGCCCGCGTTTATGGTTCCGAATGTATTTCGTCAGGTTGAACAGATGCCGCTTACTAAAAACGGAAAAATCGACCGCAAAGCACTTATGACAGAATATCAGGAGGACAACAGATAATGTCAGAATACAGATTTATGAACCAACTGACAGAAAAAGGGCAAATACCGACACCGGCATATGTCTTTGATCTGGATGAAATGAAAGAATTCGCTGAAAAAGTCAAAAGATGTTTGACCGGGAAAGCAGAAATCTGCTATGCGATGAAAGCAAATCCATTTCTGATAAAATCGATGATGGAGATTGTTTCTTCTCTGGAAGTATGCTCACCGGGCGAATTTCGAATTTGTGAAAGAGCCGGGATTCCAATGGAGAAAATTGTACTTTCAGGTGTATACAAAAATCCGGATGATATAGCTTATATGCTGGACAGATATGGAAACAGCGGAACTTATACGGTAGAGTCTTTGCAGCATCTGAAAGTACTGAATGATACTGCAGTCCGTCATGGAATAATCCTTTCGGTGTTGATACGTGTTACAAGTGGAAATCAGTTTGGTATTGATGAAGCGGAAATACGCAAAATAATTTCAGAAAGAGAAAAATATGCCGGTATAGAGATAGAGGGAATACAGTTTTATTCCGGAACACAGAAAAGAAATCTGTCTCAGATGCAGGAGGAACTGGAGCATCTGGATGCTTTTATCAGAGATTTAGAGGACATTAATGGGATGAAAATCAGGACACTTGAATATGGCCCGGGTTTCTTTGTGCCATATTTTGTGAAAGATAAAAGCGAACGGACAGAAGATTTGCTGGGGGAATTTAAGAAAATTCTTGAAGCATTGCAGTTTCATGGCAAAATTGTACTTGAGATGGGCAGATTTCTGGCTGCCGCCTGTGGATATTACATCACATCAATTGTAGATATGAAAGTAAACAAAGAACAGCCATATGTAATACTGGATGGAGGAATCAATCATTTAAACTATTACGGACAGGCAATGGCAATGAAACGCCCATACTGCAGTCAGTTGAATTCTAAAGGCAGTGAAAAGATTGAAGGTAAAGAAGAAAACTGGAATTTGTGCGGTGCACTTTGTACAGTCAGTGATGTAATCGTAAAACAATTTCCTCTGCGCAATCCGGAAATTTGTGATATACTGGTTTTCGAAAGAGTAGGTGCATATTCTGTAACAGAAGGAATTTATCTGTTTCTGAGCCGTCCACTTCCGAAAATCTATTTCTGGACACAGGCAGATGGACTTCGCCTGGTGCGGGATGGCATACATACCGATATTTTAAATTCAGAAAATTAAAGGGAGAACTAAAATGGAAAAATTAATTGAAATTCTGGAAGACATTCAGCCGGATGCAGATTATGAAAGCTGCACAACTTTAATCGATGATGGTATTTTGGATTCTTTTGCAATTCTGTCTATTGTAAGCGAATTACAGGATGAATTTGACATCACGATCACTCCGGCAGATATCATTCCGGACAACTTCAATTCAGCAAAAGCACTCTGGGATATGGTGTGCAGATTAAAAGGCTGATATCATAAAAGTGTAGAGACGCTCTGCTTATGGCAGGGCGTTTTTGCACAGGCAGGAATATATGGCAGGAAATTCCTACTTGACAATCATACGTTGACATGTTAGTCTTTATTCATCGACAAAATATGCGAAATGCTTTGATGAGGAATAGTACGTGAGGACTGGAGCACAGAGAACTGTCGGGTGGTGTGAGACAGTAGAAGGAATTCATGGAACTCGCCTTTGAGCAGCTGTCCGAATTCCATGATGGATAGTAGGCGCAGACGGTATCCACCGTTATATGGAGAGGATATAAGTACTTTTTTAGTTCCGTATCCCATGAGTGTATGAACCGTTCATAAATAAGAGTGGTACCGCGAAGACAGTTGTCTTTCGTCTCTTACAGTAATCTGTAGAGATGAGAGATTTTTTTTTTGCTCTGCACAGCAAAACATTCAGCGAAAATGGAGGAATGATCATGAAAAACGTAACAAAATACAAAAGACAGTATTTTATGCCACCGGTAAAATGTATGAAATGGGCAGAAAAAGAATACGTAGACAAAGCCCCAATCTGGTGCAGCGTAGACTTGCGTGACGGAAACCAGGCACTGGTAATCCCGATGAGCCTTGAGCAGAAAGTAGAATTTTTCAAATTGCTTGTTGAGATCGGTTTTAAGGAGATTGAAGTTGGGTTCCCGGCAGCATCTGAAACAGAATACACCTTTATCCGTACATTGATCGAGCAGAACCTGATTCCGGACGATGTAACGATCCAGGTACTGACACAGGCCAGAGAGCACATCATCCGTAAGACTTTTGAAGCAGTCAAAGGTGCTCCGAAGGCAATCGTACATGTATATAACTCTACTTCTGTTGCACAGAGAGAACAGGTATTTAAAAAATCAAAAGAAGAAATCTTAAAGATTGCCGTAGATGGTGCAACACTTCTGAAAGAACTGGCTGACCAGACAGAAGGAAACTTCCAGTTTGAATACAGTCCGGAGAGCTTTACCGGAACAGAGCCGGAATATGCACTGGAAGTGTGCAATGCAGTTCTGGATGTATGGAAACCAACTGCAGATAACAAAGCAATCATCAACCTGCCGGTTACTGTACAGCATTCCATGCCGCATGTATATGCGAGCCAGATCGAGTACATGTGTGACAATTTAAAATATCGTGAAAATGTAATTGTATCTCTTCATCCGCATAATGACCGTGGATGCGGTGTGGCAGACTCTGAGATGGGACTGCTTGCAGGTGCAGACAGAATCGAAGGAACTCTGTTTGGTAACGGAGAACGTACCGGTAATGTGGATATTGTAACACTGGCCATGAACATGTTTTCACAGGGTGTAGATCCGGAACTGGATTTCTCAAATATGCCTCATGTATGTGAAGTTTACGAAGAATGTACCGGAATGAAAGTAGATGAGAGAAGCCCGTACAGTGGTGCACTTGTATTTGCAGCATTCTCCGGTTCTCATCAGGATGCCATCGCAAAGGGCATGCACTGGAGAGAAGAAAAAGATCCGAGCCGCTGGACGGTTCCGTATCTGCCGATCGACCCGACCGATGTCGGAAGAAACTACGATGCTGATGTTATCCGTATCAACAGCCAGTCTGGTAAGGGTGGAGTCGGATATATTCTTGAGACAAAATATGGTCTGAACCTGCCTCCAAAAATGCGCGAAGCTATGGGATATGCAACAAAAGCTGTTTCCGATCACAGCCATAAAGAACTTCATCCGGATGAGATCTTCAACCTGTTCAAATCTACATTTGAAAATGTTGTGGAACCATACAGTATCAATGAAGTTCATTTTCAGCAGAAAGATGGCGGTATTACAACTCAGGTAACTTCTACCTTTAACGGTAAGACTATCACAACAGAAGCGACCGGAAACGGACGTCTGGATGCAGTCAGCAATGCACTGAAGAAAGCATATGAGATGAAGTTTACGTTGGTAACTTATCAGGAACATGCACTTGAAAAGAGTTCCAGTTCCAAAGCAATTGCATATGTCGGTATCCAGAAACCGGACGGAACCCTTGCATGGGGTGCAGGAGTAGATCCGGATATTATCAGAGCTTCCATTGATGCCCTTGTGACTGCTATCAATAATCGCTGATTGTATTGAATATAAGCCTTTTTTACTTCGATAGTAAAAAGAAACTGTCGAGGTAAAAAAGGCTTTTTTATGCATATTTCACAGAAAACAGACACAAAAAACAGAGATATGGATATGGAAATTTAAAAAAAATTCTGATAAACTTAAAATAAGTATGCTTATATACATTATGAAATTGGATAACAGAAAGGAATCGATACACAGATGCTAAAGATTAAAAGCTATGTGAAAGTAAAAAGCGTTGCAGAAGCGTATGAGCTGAATCAGAAAAAAACAGCAATTGTCCTTGGCGGAATGGTGTGGCTGAAGATGGGAAATCGTAATATTTCCACAGCCATTGATCTTTCGGGGCTGGGGCTGGATACGATTCAGGAATTTGACGATGAATTTGTGATCGGCTGTATGACACCACTTCGGGAACTGGAGATAAATGAAAGTCTGAATGAATACACACATGGAGCAATACAGGAAAGTCTGCAACACATTGTCGGAGTGCAGTTTCGTAACTGTGCGACAGTAGGGGGAAGCATTTGGGGACGCTATGGATTTTCTGATGTGCTGACCATGTTTCTGGGTATGGATACATGGGTGGAACTTTACGATGCAGGAAAGATTCCGCTGACAGAATTTGTAAACCGTAAGAAGGACAATGATATTCTGGTCAATATCATTGTAAAAAAACAGCCTCTTCGTGTCTGTTATATGAGCCAGCGTAATACAAAGACGGATTTCCCGGTACTGACATGCGTAGCATCTATGATCGGAGAAGAAGCGCGGACAGTGATTGGTGCAAGACCGGGACATGCTGTTGTAGTTGAAGATAAAGATCATATTCTTAAAAATTTTAAGAATATGACGAAAAAGCAGCGAGAGGAAGCCATCAGGAAGTTTGCAGAATATGCGGCTGCAAATGTCAAAACTTCCGGAAATATGCGTGCTTCCGCAGAATACAGAACACTTCTTGTTGAAGTGCTCACAAAGAGAACATGGGAAACAATAGGAGGAATGAAAGATGAATATTAGTTTCTGGCTGAACGGCGTTTACCGCCAGGAAGAGATAGAACCTGGGATGCTTCTCATTGATTTCCTGAGAGAAAAAGGCTGTTTCAGTGTAAAGAGAGGATGCGAGACAGCAAACTGTGGACTTTGTACCGTATTACTTGATGAGAGACCGGTTCTTTCCTGTTCAATGCTTGCAGCACGGATTGATGGCAAAAAAGTTGTAACATTGGAAGGTATGCAGAGAGAGGCACAGGAGTTTGGAAGCTTTCTTGCAAACGAGGGGGCGGAGCAGTGCGGATTCTGCAACCCTGGATTTATCATGAATGTATTTGCAATGCTGAATGAACTCAAAGAACCTACAGAAGAACAGATCAAAGAATATCTTGCCGGAAATTTATGCAGATGTTCCGGATTTGTTTCTCAGACGGCGAGTATTTTGAAATTTCTGAAATACAAAAAAGCACAGGAGGAGGCATAAAATGAAATATGTAAACCAGCCTGTACGCAAAACAGACGCAATGGCACTGGTAACGGGCAAACCGGTATATACCGATGATCTGGCACCGAAAGACTGCTTGATCGTAAAAATCCTGCGAAGTCCGCATGCAAATGCATGGGTAGAGGACATTAAGACCGGAAATGCGGAAAAGGTTGCCGGAATTGCCTGTATTCTTACTTATAAAGATGTGCCGCAGAAACGTTTTACACTGGCAGGACAGACAGCACCGGAGATGAGTCCGGATGACCGTCTGATCATCGACCGTCATGTACGTTTTGTCGGAGATGTCGTCGCAATCGTTGCCGGAGAGACCGAGGAAGCGGTAGACAAAGCATTAAAAAGAATCAAAGTACAGTATCGTGTCGAGGCACCGGTTCTTGATATGCATAAAGCAAAAGACAATCCGATTCTGGTTCATCCGGAAGAAGACTGGAAACTAAAAATCCCGCTTGGTGGAAATAATAAACGTAACTTGTGCGCGGAAGCACTGGAAGAGCACGGTGATGTGGATAAAGTCCTGAGCGAGTGTAAATATACTGTAGAGCAGACTTATCACACAAAAGCAAATCAGCAGACTATGATGGAGACTTTCCGTACGGCATGTTATATGGATCATTTTGGCAGACTGGTCGTACTTTCATCTACACAGATTCCGTTTCATGTACGAAGAATTGTAGGAAGGGCGTTGGACATTCCGGCATCTAAAGTGCGTGTCATCAAACCTAGGATTGGCGGTGGTTTTGGTGCAAAGCAGACATCCGTCAGTGAAATTTATCCGGCAATCGTTACATGGAAAACCGGTCGTCCGTCAAAGATGATCTTTTCACGATATGAATCTATGATCTGTTCTTCACCGCGTCATGAGATGGAAATTACAGTGCGTGCCGGTGCAGATGAAAATGGAATCATTAAAGCAATTGATGTATATACATTATCAAATACGGGGGCATATGGCGAACACAGTTCCACCACAGTTGGCTTAAGTGGACACAAATCTATAGGTCTTTATCGTCACACAGAAGCATATCGTTTTGCGTTTGATGTAGTTTATACGAATGTACAGGCAGCAGGAGCTTATCGTGGATATGGTGCGACGCAGGGAATCTTTGCTGTCGAATCTGCAGTGAATGAGCTGGCACACAAGATGGGCATGGATCCGGTCAGAATCAAAGAGCTGAACATGCCGATCGAGGGCGGCCCACTTCCGGGATATCCGGATGTTCCTTATGCACAGAGCTGTACCATGGATAAATGTATGGCAAGAGCCAAAGAGATGATGGACTGGGATTCCAAATATCCGTTCCGTGATATGGGCAATGGTAAGGTGCGTGGTGTTGGCGTAGCTATGGCAATGCAGGGTTCTTCGATTGCCGGTGTTGATGTTGGTGGCGCAGATATTAAGTTGAATGAAGACGGATCTTATACTCTGGCACTTGGATGTACAGATATGGGAACCGGATGTGACACCATCATGGCGCAGATCGCGGCAGACTGTCTTGAGACACCGATGGAAAATATTGTTGTATTCAGTGTGGATACTGATATTTCACCATATGATTCCGGTTCTTATGCTTCTTCAACCACATATACCACAGGTGTGGCAGTTATGAAAGCCTGCCAGGAGCTTCGAAAAAAGATCTGTGAACTTGGCGCACAGATGATCGAAGTAGATCAGGACAAAGTGGATTTTGACGGATCGTATGTTTTCTGTGATGGAGAAGAAGAAGAGAAACGAGTATCTTTGGAACAGATTGCCTTAAAGAGTACATTTTTCAATAATATTGAGCTTCAGGTAGTAAAACAGCATTCTTCACCGCTGTCTCCGCCACCGTTTATGGTGGGTATGGCAGAAGTAGAGGTTGATACAGAAACAGGAACTGTGGAGGTATTGGACTATGTGGCCGCCGTAGATTGCGGAACACCGATCAATCCGAATCTTGCCCGTGTGCAGACCGAGGGAGGTATTGCGCAGGGAATCGGAATGGCACTGTTTGAGGAGGTTCAGTATACCGAAAAAGGTAAGGTCCGTAACAATTCTTTGATGCAGTACAAAATTCCGACCAGAGAAGATTTTGGAAACATCCGTGTGGCATTTGAGAGCAGTTATGAAGAGAGTGGTCCGTTTGGTGCAAAATCAATCGGAGAACTTGTTATTGATACTCCATGTCCGGCAATCGCGGAAGCAATTTATAATGCAACGGGTGTTCGGGTACGAGAGCTTCCGATCACACCGGAAAAGATTGCGCTGGGAATCCTCAAAAAGAAATTGGAGAAATAAAATGAGTATTATTCTGAAAGGAATACTTGCATTGTTCTGGTTGCTGCTGGTACCGGCGGCAATCGGAAATTTGTTTATGTCAAAAATAAAACACATCTGTCCGGAAGCATGCCTGCCTTTTGGCTATCTGGTCTTATTTTCATTGATGGAGATATTCACACTTCCATTGACTTTTTTGAAGGCACCCCTTCATATTCTGACAGTATTGTATGGTGGGGTGGCAGTACTTCTGGCAGTAGTGGGAGTTGTATCGGTTGTTGGAAATAAAGAGAAGAGCCAAAATATGATAAGTGTACAAAAAAGAGAAAATAAGATTACGTTTTACTTTGCGTTGGCACTTCTTCTTATTATATGCCAGATTGTAATGTGTGCGCTTCTGGCACATATGGATGCAGATGACAGTTTCTTTGTGGCAAGTGCAACAACAGATGTTTATACGGACACTATTTTTGAAGTGAACCCTGATACAGGCAGATATTATATGGTATTACCGGAGAGATATATCCTTTCTCCGTTTCCGGTATTTCTTGCGGTAGTCAGTCAGCTGAGTGCCGGACTGCACCCTGCGATTATGGCGCATGTGGTATTTCCGGCAGTATTTTTGGTTGTAGTTTATATGGTTCAAAGTCTTTTGAGCAGATGCTGGTTTCCGAATGACCGAAAAGCCCGGGATATTTATTTGCTGCTCGTGGCAGTACTCAGTAGTTTTTCGGCATATTCTGTTTATAATGCAGGTGATTTTCAGATGGTTCGCCTGTGGCAGGGAAAGGCGATTTTGGCAGCAATTCTGATTCCGATGCTGGTGTATCTGTGCCTGACAATAGTTATGAAAGAAAAAGCGGAATATTCATGGGGATTGATGCTGATGGCAAATTTGAGCTGTTGTCTGGTATCTTCTATGGGAATTATACTGGCACCATTGTTGATCGGAAGCTTTGCAGTCGTGAAGTTGATTTATAAAAAAAATTTTACATGTATTTGGAAGTGTGCATTGTGCTGTATTCCGACATTGGTTTTGGGACTGATCTTTTTATATGTTCTGTAAACAGGAGAAAACTTGAATGAAAGAATTAATCAATCAGATATTGAATTTATGGAGCAATTACTGGGGGGACAGCCTTTTCTCATATTTGTTGATACTTGCAGCTGCTTATTTGCTCGTTTTTAAAAGAAAAGAAGAAAATGTAAAATATGTACTCACCTATCTTCTGATCATGCTCTTTTTGTTTTTCTGTCCTCTTACAGCTGCTGTCATTCAGAAATGCATTGGTGAGAGCGTTTACTGGCGAGTGTTGTGGCTGATTCCTTCTTCTCCTGTAATTGCACTGGCAATGACAGAATTGATAAAAGACCATCAGAAAAACATGCAGATGCTTTTGGTGGTATTGTGTATAGGAATCGTTGCAGTGAGTGGAAAGGAAGTATATCTGGCTGGAAATTATACACGTGTTCATAATTATCAGCAGGTGCCGGATGAGGTTGCCGGAATTTGCGAGCTCATTCAGGCGGATGCGCAGGGCGAAAAATTTACATTTGCATCAGACGACGATATAAGTTCATATGTGCGTGTATATGATCCGTCTATTTACAATTTGATAGGAAGAAATGCACGTTCGACACATGGCAGATCAAGGAAGCTTTATTATGAGATTAATTCGCCGGAGCCAGATTACCGAATAATCGCTACAGGCGGAAAAAAACAGAAGTGTAATTATCTGGCATTAAGAATTACGGCAGATGAGCAAAAAGAAGTGCTGGCTGAGGCAGGATATCAGGAGATTGGAAGCATTGGAAGATATACCATATTCCGTCTGGGAAATCATGTCACAGATTACAGAAATACAAAAATATTAGGCGATTGAGGAAGTTGTTTATAAAAAGCAAATTATTCAAAAACTTTACAAATAGTAAAATATGTGATATATTATAGAAAGCTTTAATGGCCTGCACCTGTAGCTCAGTGGATAGAGCAGTGGTTTCCGGTACCATGTGCGGGGGTTCGATTCCCTTCAGGTGTGTTGCACGAGGTACGGGTCTGCCTCGGTGCGTTGTAAGTTAAGGAGGACAAGAACTTGGATAATTTCAGGGAATGGTTGTCAGATAACCTTCGCTATTTTATGCTTGGCGGAGCAATTCTGGTGATCGTAGCTGTGTTGTTCGTTGGTGTTCGCGCCTGTGTCGGAAGTGGGAAGGGAACTTCAGACGGAGAACAAACAACAGCTCAGGACAACGACCAGGGAACTGATCCTTCTTCTCCGGAAGATGATGGGGAGACAAACGACGGGAAGAAAGAAGAAGACACGAATCCCTTGGAGGATGGCAGTGAAGAAATCACTGCGCTTATGAACAGTTACTACAAAGCTTTAGGGGACAAAGACATTACCGCATTGAGAACTGTTGTCAACAATCTGACACCTTCAGATGAATCAAAGATCACAAATGCCAAAGATTACATCGAAGGGTATCAGGTCAGCAATGTTTATACAAAGAAAGGCCTGGATGATAATTCCTTTGTAGTGTACACACGGGGAAGTTTTGTATGCAAAGGAATTGATACACCGGCACCATCTTTGTGGAGTTCTTATGTAGTAAAAGACAGTGATAATAATTACAAGATACTTGGTGATCTCGAGCAGAACACACAGGTTTCTGAGTATATGGATTCACTGAAGTCAGACGAAGATGTGCAGAAACTGACAGCAGAAGTGCAGGCGGCATATGAGCAGGCACAGAAGGATGATTCGGCTCTGGCACAGTTTTTGAATGGACTAGGTGAAGAAGTAGATACTTCTTCCGGCACGAGTGCAGACGGCACGACTCTGACAGTTACAGAAGGATGTAATGTCAGGGCAGAAGCAAGCAGCGACAGTGATATCATAGGTGGTCTTGATGCCGGTGATCAGGTTGTGAAGGTTGCTCAGGAGGGTGACTGGATTCAGATTGATTACGATGGCGAGACTGGATATGTCTATAGTGGATTGCTTCAGTAAATAAGAACAGACAAAAGACACAGGAGATTTTCCTGTGTCTTTTCTACTTCTTAAGAGAACCGTCTGTCTGAAGTTCGTATGTTTCGCCGTCTACAGTGATTGTACCGGTCTGCATGATTCCATCCTGATCCATGTAGTAACGTTTTTGGTCTACATCGATCCAACCAGTCTGCATGATTCCGTCTTTGTTGAAATAATATTTCTTGTGATCTGTGTCGGTAAGCCATCCGGTGTAAGGCTGTCCGTCAACCAGAAACAGCCAGTTGCTTCCGCTTGCAGTCCAAGTACCTTCGGATGCTTCCGGGGAAATGTTACTGTCGTCAGAAACAGTCGGTGTTTCGGTCGGTGTCTGAGTCGCTTTTGGAGTTACGGATGGTGTTTTCTTTGAAGTTTCCTTTTTATCTGAATTTTGAGTGGTGTTTTTTTCTTTTGAATCCTTTGCTGATGAAGCTTTGTCTGATTTCCTGGAGGTTACGGACTCTTTTGTAAAATAATCCGGATCGTACGATGATTGGCGCAGGAAAAATCCAGAAGAAAGACAAAGCAAAATGACGATGATAAGCAGCAGGGGATTTGTCTGTCGATTATGATCTGACATGAATTTCCCTCCTTTGTACAAGTGTACAATTGTATATTTTCTTCATCATACATGATGTGGCAAAAAAATACAAGAGGAGTGTAAAATATAAAACTGCCGGTTGCGGACGAATTGAAAACACTATATAATAAAACAATGGACAAAAAAATGAAATCAGAAGATCAGAATACAATAAGGATAAATAAATATCTGAGCAGTGCCGGAGTGTGTTCCAGAAGGGATGCGGATCGTCTGACAGAAGCCGGAAGAGTTACCGTGAACGGGAAAAAGATAGGCACAGGGGAGAGAATCCCTGTTGATGCGGTGATCTGTCTGGACGGCAAACCTGTGGAAAAGGAAGAACGGGAGGTACTGCTTCTTTTTTATAAACCACGGGGAATCGTCTGCAGCACGAAGAAACAGCGGCAGGAGACAACAGTAACCGAATACATTGATTATCCGACACGGATCTATCCGGTGGGAAGGCTGGATAAAGATTCCGAGGGACTTCTCCTTATGACCAATCAGGGAGATCTTGTCAACCGTATCATGAGGGCAGGCAACTACCACGAAAAGGAATATCAGGTGACGGTAGACCACGAAATTACAGATGAATTTGTGTGTCATATGCAGAATGGAGTGCCGATACTTGGGACTGTTACGCGCCCATGCATCGTGCGAAAGACTGGCAGGAATAGTTTTACCATTGTTCTGACGCAGGGGCTGAACCGACAGATCCGCAGGATGTGTGAGTATCTTGGATATCATGTACGTACACTGAAACGTGTACGGATCATGAATCTTACACTGGATGGACTGAAATGTGGGGCATATCGTGAAATACGGAGAGATGAGTGGAGTGAGCTTAAAGAGCTGATTCGTAATTCCTCAAGTGAAACAATAACAGAAACAGGAGGCCATCATGGAAACAGCAGAGGTAACCCGAATGAAAGAACTGGTTCAGAAGCTGAACGAGGCGGCAAAGGCATATTATCAGGAAGACAGAGAAATCATGAGCAACAGGGAGTACGACGCGCTGTACGACGAACTGGAGCAGACAGAAAAAATAACAGGAATCGTTCTTGCTGACAGTCCGACCGTTCGTGTCGGATATGAGGCAGTGGATGCGCTTCCGAAGGAAACACATGATTCTCCGATGCTTTCTCTGGACAAGACGAAAGAAAGGGAAGTTTTAAGAGGTTTTGTAGGAAGTCATAAGACGCTTCTGTCATGGAAGATGGATGGTCTGACTATCGTTCTTACCTATGAAAATGGAGAATTGCAGAAAGCAGTCACCAGGGGAAACGGGATTGTCGGAGAAGTTATCACCAACAATGCGCGTGTTTTTCGAAACATTCCACTGAAAATCGCATATCAGGGAAGACTGGTGCTTCGTGGAGAGGCAATCATTACTTACTCTGATTTTGAACGAATAAATAATTCTATTGAGGATGTAGATGCAAAATACAAGAATCCGCGAAATCTCTGCAGTGGATCGGTACGTCAGCTTAATAATCAGATTACGGCAGAAAGGAATGTACGCTTTTTTGCGTTTGCGCTTGTATCTGCGCAGGATGTGGACATGCATAATTCCAGAGAGTTCCAGATGGAATGGCTGCGGACACAGGGATTTGAAGTGGTGGAGTACCGTGTGGTGACATCAGAGAATCTGGATGAGGCAATGGATTATTTTGCTGAAAAGATCATAACCAATGATTTTCCATCGGATGGGCTTGTGGCATTATATGATGATATTGCGTATGGAGAGTCCCTTGGAAGCACAGCGAAGTTTCCGCGAAATGCATTTGCTTTTAAATGGGCAGATGAAGTGCGGGAAACAACACTTCGGGAAATCGAATGGAGTCCGTCAAGGACAGGGTTGATCAATCCGGTCGCAGTCTTTGATCCAGTGGAACTGGAGGGAACGACGGTCAGCAGGGCCAGCGTTCACAATGTCAGCATCGTGAAAGATCTGAAACTTGGCATTGGTGATACGATTCAGGTTTATAAGGCAAATATGATCATTCCGCAGATTGCGGAAAACCTTACACAGAGTGGAAATCTGGAGATTCCGAATATCTGTCCGGTGTGCGGTCAGGAGGCAAAGGTGCTTCGTGAAAATGATGTAGAAGCCTTGTACTGCATGAATCCGGACTGTGTGGCAAAGAAAATCAAGGCGTTTACACTGTTTGTCAGCAGGGATGCAATGAATATTGACGGACTTTCAGAAGCTACTCTGGAGAAATTTATTGCAAAAGGTTTTATTCATAATTTCGGAGATATTTTTGAAATCGGGAAATACAGGGATGAGATCGTCACGATGGACGGTTTTGGAGAGAAATCTTTCGACAACCTCATATCCAGCATTGAGAAAGCAAAAAAGACTACACTTGCAAAAGTAATTTACAGTCTTGGAATCAGCAACATTGGACTGTCCAATGCAAAAGTAATCTGTCGCTATTTTGATGATGACCTGGACAAAATTCGCTCTGCCAAAGAGGAAGAAATCAGTATGATTGACGGTATCGGACCGGTCATTGCCGGAAGTCTGACAAAATATTTTGCGAAGCCGGAAAATAATCAGAAGGTTGACCATCTGCTTGGATATCTTCACATTGTAAAAGAAGAAAAATCTGACAATCAGATTTTTGCAGGGATGAATTTCGTGATTACGGGAAGTCTGGAACATTTCAGTAATCGTGGAGAAGCAAAAAATCTGATCGAGTCTCTGGGAGGTAAGGTGACCGGTTCTGTAACCGGTAAGACGAATTACCTGATCAACAACGATGTCACTTCGAACTCTTCAAAGAACAAAAAAGCAAGAGAGCTTGGGATTCCGATTCTTTCCGAAGAAGATTTCCTGAAGTTGACGGAAGAATCAAAATAGAATGAAATAATATAGAAGTATGAACTAAAGGAGGAATGGGAAATGCCGATTAAGATACAGGGCGATCTGCCTGTAAAAGAAATTCTGGAAAGAGAAAATATATTTGTGATGGACGAAGGAAGAGCGGTTCATCAGGACATTCGTCCGATTCAGATCCTGATTCTGAATCTGATGCCGCTGAAAGAGGAGACAGAACTTCAGCTTTTGCGTTCTCTGTCAAATACACCACTGCAGGTGGATGTAACGTTTATGGCAGTTGAAAGCCATCAGGCCAAAAACACTTCTGTCAGCCATTTGAATAAATTTTACCAGACATTTCCTGATCTGAAAGATCAGAAGTTTGACGGAATGATCGTGACAGGTGCGCCGGTAGAGCAGATGGAATTCGAGGAAGTGGACTACTGGAAAGAGCTGGAAGAAATCATGGACTGGACAGAAAGCCATGTAACTTCAACGATCTTTTTGTGCTGGGCAGCGCAGGCGAGTCTTTACCATTTTTACGGACTTCAGAAACGACAGCTTGATCATAAGATGTTCGGCCTTTTCTGGCACAAAGTCCTCAACCGTAAGATTCCGCTTGTAAGAGGATTTGACGATGCTTTTCTGGCACCACATTCCAGACATACCGAAGTGCCGATCGAAGATATCCGTGCATGCAAAGAAATCACCATTCTTGCAGAATCCGAAGAAGCAGGTCTTTTTCTTGCGATGGCACAGGGCGGACGCCGGATTTTTGTAATGGGACATCCGGAATACGACCGCATCACACTGGATGGAGAGTATAAGCGCGATATGGATAAGGGACTGCCTATCGATCTTCCGAAAAATTATTACAAAGACGACAATCCGGAAAGTAAACCACTGCTTCTGTGGCGTGCACATGCAAACAATCTGTATACGAACTGGCTGAATTATTACGTATACCAGAGCACACCGTTTGATCTGTACGGAACACCTGATTTTGCAAGTATTGCGGCGGATATGGAGTAGGGTGGATTTTTTTTGGATTTTCGGGATAACAAAAAACTATAAAATATGAGGGGGAACTCAAATGGATGGATCAATATTTATCGGAACATGGTGGTCTCTGGTGCCACCACTGCTGGCAATCGTGCTGGCATTAGTAACCAAAGAAGTGTACAGTTCACTTTTTATCGGTGTTGCAATGGGAGCACTGCTTTATACAGGTTTCCATCCGTGGAATGCATTTGTTGCTTTTTTTGATATCATGAAGAACAGCATGAACTTAAATATTCTGATATTTGATGTGCTGCTGGGAATGATCATTGTTCTGATGTCGAAATCGGGTGGTTCGGCTGCGTATGGTAAATGGGCCGGAACCAAGATCAAAAACAAAAAAAGTGCAATGCTGGCAACAACCGGACTTGGTGTGCTGATTTTTGTGGATGATTATTTTAACTGCCTGACAGTTGGCTCTGTTATGCGTCCTGTGACGGACCGATTTAAAGTATCACGTGCAAAACTGGCATATATTATTGATGCGACAGCAGCACCGGTCTGCATTATCGCGCCGATTTCAAGCTGGGCGGCAGCTGTTAACTCTTATGTTCCGGAAGATGCGGGAATCAGCGGATTTCAGCTTTTCCTTCGGACGATACCATATAATCTGTATGCAATTCTGACGCTGCTTATGGTATTTACGATCATCCTGACAGGGCTGGATTTCGGCCTTATGAAGAAACATGAAAAAAATGCGGCAGCCGGTGATCTGTTTACATCAGGTGGTGAAGAATTTGATCAGGTAAAAGAAGAGGAGATTTCTTCAAATGGAAAAGTAATTGATCTGGTGCTTCCGGTATTGGTTCTGATCGGAACTGCAATTGGTGCCATGATCTATACCGGATTTCTTGGCGGAGCTACAGATGTGGTAACTGCTTTTGCCGGATGTGATGCGGAAACAAGTCTTATTTTTGCGACACTGATCACTGTAATGTTTATGCTGGCACTGTATCTTCCGCGCAAAGTTATTACATTTAAGGGATTTATGGACAGTTTTGTGGAAGGTTTCAAGATGATGATCCCGGCGATTGGAATCCTTATTTTTGCATGGTCTCTTAAGGGAATGGGAGATGCTCTTGAAATTGCTTCTTTCGTAGAGAATCTGGTAGGCTCCAATGCTTCCGCAAGTGTGCTGCTTCCGGCAATTTTGTTCCTTGTAGCAATTTTCCTGTCGTTCTCTACAGGTACAAGCTGGGGAACATTTGCCATTCTTGTTCCGATCGCAATCGCGATGTTCCCGGGTGCGGACAACATGCAGATGATGATCATTGCAGTAGCATCTGTACTTTCAGGTGCAGTATGTGGTGACCATGTATCACCGATTTCGGATACGACGGTCATGTCTTCGGCAGGAGCACAGAGTAATCATATTAACCACGTGACTACACAGATGCAGTACGCAGTAGTTGTTGCTGTAGTATCGGCAATCGGTTATGTGATTGCAGGTTTCGTACATATTTGGTGGCTGGTTCTCGGCATCAGTGCTGTCTTACTTCTTGTGGTACTGTTTGTGATTAAAGCAGTGACTTCAGATGAGAAAGACGGAGTGAAAAAACGTGCATAAAATTGAGGTACCGTATATTGACCAGAGTGTGAAATATCCGACCGGCTGTGAGAGTGTGTCGGCGGTGATGCTCCTTAAGTATCTGGGATATGAGATCACTGTTGATGAATTTATAAAGAACTGTCTGGAATGCAGAGATATGGAAATGAGAGACGGAAAGCTTTATGGACCGGATCCGAATGAATATTTCTGTGGAAGTCCCTATGATGAAGATTCTTTCGGGATTTATGCAAAAGGACTTTTGAAAGCACTTGAAAAAGCAGCAGGAAAAGACTTTCAATTTACAGATGAGTCCGGCACACCGATACAGGAACTTTTGGAAAAATATATTGATCAGGGGATGCCGGTAGTGTTCTGGGCATGCATCAATATGCGAAAGGAAATCCCGGGACCGGAATGGAAACTCCTGGATTCGGGGGAATCTTTTTGCTGGATTTCGAATGAGCATTGTATGTTGCTGGTGGGCTACGATGAGAAGAAATATTATTTCAATGATCCGTATGATAACAATGGTGTGATCGGATATGAAAGAGAACTTGTAGAAAAAAGGCATGCTGCACAGCACAGTATGGCAATCGGAACAGTAACCAGTACGGATATAAAACAGAACTTTATAAAAACTTTATTTGAAGAATAGTTACAAATCTGCTATAGTATATGTTGGTTATGGTAAATGGGCTTTGAATAAAGAAAGAAGTGTTTAGTTTGAGAAAAAAGTCACATATATTACTGGCAAGATATCTGGCAGATCAGATGCCTGCCAATGAAAGTCTTCAGTCACATAGAAAAGCATTTTGCCTGGGCAATATCCTTCCGGACATTCAGCCGTCATTTATAACCAAAAGGCATGAATATTTTGGCACATTCGATGAAGTGCAGGGGAAAATCCGACGTCTCGTTCAGGTAGGAGAAAACTATAATGACCGTGTGTTCTGGCGTCGTGCGGGGGAGGTTATGCATTATATTGCAGATTATTTTACATTTCCGCACAATAAGACGTTTGACGGAACGCTTCGTCAGCACAACTCCTATGAGAAACACCTGAAAAATGAATTGAAGGCATTCGTTCAGGAGGGGAAAGCAGAAGCCTATGCGGAGCATGTGATTCATTTTGAGACCTTGAATCAGCTTCTCGAGTACATTAAAGTTCACCATCGCAGATATATGAACTGCAAACGCAGCGTAGAGGAGGATATTCATTATATTCTCAGCGTCTGCTATCAGGTATTTCAGGGGATTTTTCAGCTTTGTATGAAAGATCCGATGGCAGAATATGCAACTGCAGTGATGTGAGTGAAATATGAAAAAAGTATGAAATACCGTCGGAGGAATCCTCCGGCGGTTGATTTTTGAGAATCAATATGATAGAATTACGGCAGTTATTGTGTGGGTAAGTTAGAATGAAGAAACATATTTTACAGGAATGAAGATGTGTTCTTAGACAGAAGGGAGTAATTTTTTACCAGAATGAAGAACAAATATCTGACCAAATGTTTATGTATGACTATATTATCTGCAATGGTTCTGACCAGTCCGCTGAGTGTCATGGCGGCGGAGGAAGATGTTGCGGTAAGCAGCGAGGGCGATGATCTGGGGGATGGCAGTGAGATTACCGATCCTGGAACAGATACACCGACACCGGATCCCGGAACGGACACACCGACACCGGATCCCGGAACAGATACACCGACACCGGATCCCGGAACAGATACACCGACACCAGATCCGGATCCGATAGATCCGACACCAACGAATCCGGATACACCAACGCCAAACCCGGATACACCAACGCCAAACCCGGATACACCAACACCGGATCCGATTTTTGATGATGGCTCGAAATCGGCGGCTGTACAGACACTGATCGACGGTATTAATGCTCTGGCAGGACAGACTCTGACACTGGATCAGGCCGCGAAGGTTCAGGAACTTCGTGCGATATATAACAGTATTTCAGCAGATCAGAAGAAACTTGTGACAAATTATAATTTACTGGTCGGTTTTGAGAGTAAGATTGCCGAGCTTCAGAAGAAGCAGAATGCAGATACATCAGCCTTGACAGATGGAAGTAAGGCAAGTGAGACCGGAAAGACCGGAACACCGGTTTATTATGTTTCTAACCTCCATGCGGGTAAGGAATTTTATCTGGACAGCTTGAAAGGAAATTATCAGCTTACATTTTCTGATGATTTTGCATCTGTCATGAATGAAATCGAGGCAGAATACAAAGAAAAAAATAAACTTTCCGACGTGAGCGACAACAGATCAGACGGGCTTACTACTTCTGCAGATTCCCTGCTTGTACGCAATTGGCAGGATATTCTGGCCGTATATGTATATGAGCAGAGTCAGAATGGAGTAAAGGAATTTACACTGGATGCATCCAGTAAGGATGAACTTGCGAAGATTTTTGCACAGATGAATCCGATTGTCAGAGACAAAGACAATATTACACATGTTTCCTATGGAAACTATCACATCAACAACTACATTAAGCAGAATAATATTTCTCAGAACGACAGAAGTGTTCTTAAAAAATATGTAGAAACCGACTGTAAACTTCTCTGTGCGATCGTTACTGACGCAAAAGGGTTTGTACGCCAGAGCGTTGGTGATGATGTATCGGAAGAACGAGTAAATGTTATCACTGCTGCATATTCTTTGGTGGGAGAAGTAGGATATTTCTGGGGTGGAAAATCTACAACAATCGGCGAAGACCCGAGCTGGGGAACAGCTGAGAAGGTTTCTGCTACAGGCAGTGCCAGCACCGGTACAGTCAGAGCATATGGGCTTGACTGCAGCGGATTTGTTACCTGGTCTGTGATTAATGGTTATCTGAATCAGGGAATGCAGGACAGTGTTGGTGACGGTACATCCGATCAGTGGGAAAAGGCCAATGTGGTCAGCGAGCAGGATGCACAGCCTGGCGATCTCGTTTTCCAGAAAGGACCGGAGGCAGGAAGTGACAATCATGTCGGTATTATCTGTGGAAAAACTGATGCCGGTGACTGGATTGCAGTGCACTGTTCTTCCAGTAAGAACGGAGTTACTGTAGGTGAAGCATATGGTGCAAGTTTCCGTTATATCAGACAGCCATCTTTCTATCCGACACAGGAAGAAGTTACACAGATGGAAAGCGAAGGAGCGTCTGCAAGCAATGCAGAGACAGTCAGTGCTACAGAGACAGCAGATACAGAGAAAAATCTGACTGCAGCGCCGGATGAAACACTTACATCTGAGACAGGAGCGGCAGATGAGACTGTCGATGACAGTAGTGATGAAATGGAAATCACGATTGTGGATGATGACGAAGATGAGACATTTACTTCAGACGGCAGCGCGACGGCGACATCTCCGGTAAATGATGTTCTTCAGGAAATCCTTGATCAGAATGTATTTGATTCATCAGACAGTGATTTTGAGATCCTTCCTAAGAAACCGGATGCAGATGACAGCGATATAGAAATCGTATTTGAAGATTAAAGTTCAGCCCGTGCAGGTCTTTCGTGGCCTGTCACGGGTGTTTTGGTATTCTTGAACACAGGACAAAGGAGCACCAGATGAGTAGAAAGCGGCAAAGGCACCGAAAAACAGGAAAAGTTCTGTTTGTTTTTGTAGTTCTGGTATTTGCCGGCATCTTATGTCTGGGCAATCCCAAGGGTCTGTTGGACCTGGAGCCGGAAGAAGTGAGAACACTCCGACAGAAAGAAACTGTGCAGACGGATGCAGGACATCAGGAATACTATTTTCATCTTCTGGATGAAGAAGAGCAGAAAATATATCGGGAGATGCTTGATGGCATCCGGGAGCGCCAGGAGGAAATTTATCTTACCACTGCGGATGAAAACCTGATCAGCAAGGCATATCATGCAGTGTTGAAAGATCATTCGGAATTGTTCTGGGTGCATAACCGTAAAAACGTATATACGACAAGTTATAAAGGGAACGCATACTGTCGGTTTTCACCGGGATATATTTATACAGAAGCAGAAATTACGGAAATTACAGCGGCAATGGAACAGGCATTTACCGAGGTGAACGGACAGATTACGGAAGAAACAGATACATATGATAAAGTAAAGGCAGTCTATTCGTATCTTATTGATCTTGCGGAATATGAATCATCAGATGATGATCAGAATATTGCCGGAATCTTCTGGAAGAAAAGAGCCGTTTGTGCTGGTTATGCGAGAGCTGTACAATATCTCCTGGAGCGGATGGATGTCCCCTGTATTTACGTAGAGGGTGACAGCAAAGACAGTGATGAAGGCCATGCCTGGGATATTGTAGAGATAGATGGACAGTATTATTATGTGGATGCGACAAATGGTGATCAGTCGGGATTTTTACAGGGAGATGCCGTACAGCTTGCGGAACACAAGACGATCATTTATGATTATCTGTGTCCGTTTCCGGAAGAATATGAGAAGATATATACAGCATCGGATGAATTTCCGTTGCCGGCCTGCACAGCAACAGACTGCAATTTTTATGTGCTGAATCAGGCATGTTTTAATACATATGATGCACAGGAATTTTATAATTTCTGCTGCATGCGGTTGGATAACGGGGCAGCAGTGGTTCGCCTCAAATATACATCAGAGGAGGCTTTTGATGCTGCCTGTCGGCATTATATACAGGAAGAAAAAATACAGGATGTGGCAGGATATTACATGAGTCTGCACGGCCTCAGCACGGTTCAGTATCATTACGGGATCCTGCAGAATCTGAAAACATTATATTTTATTTTTTAAAAAGAGGAGGCTGTTATGAATGATATGTTACAGCAGTTAATGAATATGATTGAAAATGCCAGGACAATACCTGCCCTGACTGATATTTCCATGATCGGGTTTGCTGTATTGCTCGTTTTCGGCGCGATAAACTGTATTCTGGGATATCGTCTGCTTCGGTTCTGGATGATGCTCTGTGGATTTATCATTGGAGCCGGAGTTGGATTCGGAGTAGCTTATTCCAGTGGTGTGACTGAGAAATATATGTATGCTGTGATTATGGTAGGAATTGGTGTAGTGTTTGCGGTGATCGCGTTTGTCAGCTATAAGATTGGTATTTTTATTTTGGGAGCCGGTATTGGAATCGGGCTTGGGATTTATATTTTTCATCCGACTTCTTCACTGGTATTCTTCTTCTGTCTGCTTTTGGGAGCTGGTCTTGGTGTGCTTGCCATGCGGCAGGCGAGAGAAGTTCTGATCGTCGGAACTTCTCTTCTGGGTGGTGCTATGGCGGGTGTTTCAGCAGCAAAGCTTGGCGGACTTGCAGATTTTCCTTATGGACTGGGGATGAGTGCAGGATTTGCAATTCTCGGAATGCTGATTCAGTTTGCAACGAACCGCCGTAAAAGGGCTGAAGACGATGAGGCTGAAGATGAGGATGAACTTTATGAAGAGGCCGAAAACAGTTCTGACTATGTAGACCCAAAAGAATACATTCCACAGAAAAGAATCAAAAGAAGACCTGCAAGACAGGAAAACAGAAGAATGCTGTCAGCAGCGGAAGAGGAGCGCCTGGATGAAGAAATTGTCAGAGAGATGATGGATGATGATGACCGTGAAGGCGAAGAACTCTGGAAAAAAATTTCAAGACGTGAAGAAAAACGCAAAAATAAAGAAAAACATGCAACAAGGTAAAGGCAGGAAAGAAGGATAACATGGCAAAAGAAGCAAAAACAAATGCAATGCGAATGCTGGATCGACAAAAAGTAAAATACGAAGCATTTACATATGAATGTGATGAATTTATTGATGGACTTCACAGTGCGGACCTGATCGGTGCACCGTATGATCAGTCATTTAAGACGCTTGTGATGGAAGGAAAAAGTGGCGGCTGCTATGTGTTTGTCGTACCGATCGAAAAGGAAGTGGACAGGAAGGCAGCAGCAAAAGCAGTCGGTGAAAAGACGGTAGATATGATCCACGTAAAAGACATTCTCAAGATTACCGGCTATGTCAGAGGAGGGTGCAGTCCTCTTGGAATGAAGAAATTATATCCGACAGTATTTGACGCTTCAGCAGAAAATTTTGACGAAATATATGTCAGTGGTGGAAGAATCGGACTTACTCTGAAGGTGAATTTGGAGTCCCTTCTCAAGGTGACGAACGGAAAAATGGCAGATATTACCATGAAAGACTGATCAGAAACTGACAAAGTATACAATAAAACATTGTTTTATGCACATAAGAAAAGCTCCCGGAATATGTAAAATCCGGGAGCTTTTGTCATACATATTTTAGTTATCGGCAGCGTCTTCTTCATTGACCTGGAAGACGTGACGTTTTTTCGCCATTTCATCGCTGGCAAGGTATTCATCGTATGTGGTGATCTTGTCAATCAGTCTTCCGTCAGGAAGGATTTCCATGATACGGTTGGCGGTTGTCTGTACGAACTGATGGTCGTGGGAAGCAAAAAGGATAACTCCCGGGAATTTGATCAGACCGTTGTTCAGTGCGGTGATGGATTCCATATCCAGGTGGTTGGTCGGTTCATCAAGGAGCAGGATGTTTGCACCGGAGATCATCATCTTGGATAACAGACAACGAACTTTTTCACCACCGGAGAGAACACGGACTTTCTTGACTCCGTCTTCACCCGGGAAGAGCATTCTTCCGAGGAAACCACGTACATAAGTTGCATCTTTGATCTCGGAATACTGAGTCAGCCAGTCGGTAATGGTCAGGTCGTTATCGAATTCCTGTGTATTGTCCTTCGGGAAATATGCCTGAGAGGTTGTAACACCCCATTTGTAATTTCCTTCATCCGGTTCGAGTTCTCCGATCAGGATACGGAAGAAAGTAGTGATGGCTTGCTCGTTTGCACCGACAAAGGCAACTTTATCATCATGTCCGAGTGTAAAGCTGATGTTGTCGAGAACTTTTATACCGTCGATGGTTTTGGAAAGGTTTTCTACCATAAGTACTTCGTTGCCGATTTCACGGTTCGGACGGAAATCGATATATGGATATTTGCGGCTGGATGGACGCATGTCATCAAGCTGGATTTTTTCCAGGGCACGTTTACGTGAAGTTGCCTGTTTGGATTTGGAAGCGTTTGCACTGAATCGGGAAATAAATTCCTGGAGTTCTTTGATCTTTTCTTCCTTTTTCTTGTTGGCTTCTTTCATCTGTTTGATAAGAAGCTGGCTGGATTCGAACCAGAAGTCATAGTTTCCGGCATACAGCTGAATTTTTCCGTAATCAATGTCTGCGGTATGTGTGCAGACTTTGTTCAGGAAGTAACGGTCATGGGATACAACAATGACGGTATTGTCAAAGTTGATCAGGAATTCTTCAAGCCATTCAATAGCCGGCAGATCCAGATGGTTGGTCGGCTCGTCGAGGAGCAGGATGTCCGGATTTCCGAAAAGTGCCTGTGCAAGAAGCACTTTGACTTTCTGGCTGCCGGTCAGGTCTGCCATCTGAGTATAATGGAGTTCGGTTTCGATTCCGAGGCCATTCAGAAGAGTGGCAGCATCGGACTCTGCCTCCCATCCGTTCATCTCAGCGAATTCACCTTCAAGTTCGCTGGCACGGATACCGTCTTCGTCAGAGAAGTCTTCTTTTGCGTAGATGGCTTCTTTTTCTTTCATGATTTCATACAATCTGGCATTTCCCATAATAACGGTATCCAGAACATTGTATGAATCGTATTTGAAGTGATCCTGCTGCAGGAAAGAAAGACGCTGTCCCGGTGTGATGACGATATCACCGTTAGTCGGCTCAAGCTGTCCGGAAAGAATCTTGAGAAATGTAGATTTACCGGCACCATTCGCACCGATCATTCCGTAGCAGTTCCCCTCTGTGAATTTGATGTTAACATCTTCGAACAGCGCCTTTTTCCCGACGCGAAGGGTTACATTATTTGCACTAATCATTTGAAAGTCTCCTTGTAAATAAATTAGAATTGTGATTACGTTGTTATAATTGTCCTTTTTCAAATACGTGTGAATAAGAACATACCAATCCATATATTAACATAGAAGAAAGGGTGCTGACAAGTACTGAAATAGAAAAATGCATACGAAAAAGCAGGGCAAACTGTGTGAAAATGTATAAGAACTAATCCTTGTTCTTTCCATTGTAAAAAGTTATAATGTTACTAAGAATCTCACAATATAAATAGCAGTAGAAAAGAGGAGAAACCATGGCACTTAAGAAAGCAACAATCGTACTGGAAGGTGGAGCAACAAGAGGCATATTTACTTCTGGTGCTCTGGATTACCTTATGGAACAGGATATTTATTTTTCAGATGTGATCGGTGTGTCTGCCGGCGCATGTAATGCAGTAGATTATGTTTCCAGACAGCCGGGACGTACAAGGGACTGTATGATTCCGAATACAAAAGATATGAAGTATATTAATGGAGTGAAAGATACGATCAGGGAGAAAAGTCTGATGAATATGGATTTGATTTTTGATAAATATCCGAATGAACTGATCCCATTTGATTTTGATACATATTTTCAGTCAGAGATGCACTGTGAGCTGGTAACGACAAACTGTCTGACTGGAAATGCAGAATATATGACGGAAACAGAAGATCCTGACCGATTGATGAAGATCTGTCGTGCATCAAGCAGTATGCCGCTTGTGACTCCGATGGTGAATATTGACGGTGTCCCGTATCTGGATGGCGGACTTGCAGATTCTGTTCCGATCCATCGTGCACAGAAGCTTGGGAATGAGAAGATCATAGTGATCCTGACGAGAAATCAGGGCTATCGTAAGAAAGTGATCTCACCGGCAGTGCAGAAGCTTTACAGACAGGCATATAAGTCCTATCCGAATGCAGTCCGGACAATCTTCAGAAGAAGTTTTATCTATAATAAAACGATGAATTATCTGGACCAGCTTGAGAAGCGTGGAGAGATCTATGTCCTTCGTCCACATGTGAAACCAGTATCACGACTCGAACAGCATCCGGATGTTCTGCATTTTATGAGCATGGATATCATCTGATGGAGCGAAAGACAGAAGAAATGCTGAAGTATCTTGAACAGTAATAAAAATAAATCGACTTGTTAAAAGAAGAGAGAAAAGGGAGTTGAGTTATATGAGAGAGATTTTAGAAGAAACTCAGAACCGTGAATTATCGTGGCTTCGGTTCAATCAGCGTGTTCTCGAAGAAGCACGGGACGAGACAGTTCCTTTGATGGAACGTATGAAATTCGTAGCTATTTTCACAAGTAACTTAGACGAGTTTTTTATGATCCGCGTAGGAAGTCTGTATGATATGGCATCAGCAGACAGCAAAAAGATCGATCAGCGATCCGGTATGACAGCAAAACAGCAGTTAGATGCAATTTATCGAGCTGTTTCCCCACTTTACAAGGAACGAGATAAGACATATGCAGAGATCAAGAAACAGTTAAGTCCGTATGGTGTCTGCGGTCTTGACTTCAAGGAACTGGAACAGCAGGAGAAGAAGTTTGTAAAGAAATATTTCAAAGAAGAAGTAATGCCGGTGCTTTCCCCACAGATTGTAGATGCGAACCATCCGTTCCCACATCTGTTAAGTAAAGAACTGTATGTGGTTGCGAATCTGAAGCAGGGAGACAAGACGATGCTCGGAATCATCCCGGTACCACAATATATTTCTAATATTCTCTATCTTCCGGGGTATGACATCCGTTATATCCGTATGGAAAAGATTATCCTGGAATTTATTGATCTTGTTTTTGACCAGTATCAGATCTCAGACAAGAACTATATACGTGTAACGAGAAATGCAGATGTATCACCGGATGATGAAGCTTATGCAGACAGCGGAGATTTCCGTCATGTGATGCAGGAGACACTTCATAAGAGAAGAAGGATGGCTGTTGTCCGTCTTGAGGCAGCCAATTCTCTGAGTAAAGAGATGGAGAAATATTTCTGTGAGAAATTCAATATCCATCCGGAATGCATTTTCCGAACAAAGATGCCGATGAAGCTGGACTTTATCTTTGCAATCGCTGATAAACTTCCGGATTCGAAGAAAAAAACGCTCGTGGATGTACCATTTTCTCCGCAACCGTCTTCCATGCTTGCAGAGGGTAAGGTGATTCCGCAGATAAAGAAGAAAGATGTACTCCTTTGCTATCCATACGAAAGCATGGAACCGTTCCTCCAGCTGATCAAAGAAGCATCAACAGACCCGGAAGTTCTGACGATCAAGATCACAATCTACCGTCTGGCGAAGAAAGCACGACTTGTAGAATATCTCTGTGCAGCGGCTGAGAATGGAAAAGAGGTTACGGTCCTGATCGAGCTGAGAGCACGTTTTGATGAGCAGAACAACATTGACTGGTCCGAGCGTCTGGAAGAGGCCGGATGCCGTGTCCTGTACGGATTCGAGGGTTATAAGGTACACTCCAAGATCTGCCTGATCACATACAGAAACCGTACCGGAATTCATTACATTACACAGATTGGAACCGGAAATTATAACGAAAAGACAGCGAAGATGTATACCGATTACTCGCTGATGACAAGCAGACAAGAGATTGGTGAAGACGCAGCAGTCTTTTTCCAGAATATGTCGATCAGTAATCTGAATGGAGTTTACAAGCATCTGATTGTTTCACCGACAAGCCTGAAACAGAAAGTACTTGCCTTGATGGATGAAGAAATTGCAAAAGGTGAGAACGGAAGAATCATTATGAAAATGAATTCTGTTACGGACATGGATTTCATTCGCAAAGTAACAGAAGCATCTCAGGCAGGGGTGAAGATAGATCTGATCGTGCGTGGGATCTGCTGTATCCTCCCGGGAATCAAGGGAAAGACAGAGAATCTGCGTGTGACAAGTATCGTCGGAAGATATCTGGAGCATCCAAGACTTTTCGTCTTCGGAAAAGGAGCAGATGCAACAGTTTATATTGGATCTGCTGATATGATGACAAGAAATACAGAGAAGCGTGTAGAAGTCGCGTGCCCGGTCTATGATGTAGAGATCCGGAAACGCCTGTTCCATCAGCTTCATGTAATGCTTTCTGACAATGTGAAAGCCCGCGCGATGACAAGTGACGGAACATACGTGAAGAAACCGGTGGAAGACGGAGCAAGTCTTGTGAATGCACAGGAGACCTTTATGAGAGAAGCATCACAGGCAAAACGTCCGGCTGAAGCCAATGTGCCGAAGAAGAAAAAAGAAGGATTCTTAACAACCGTACTGAAGATTTTCAGAAAAAAACAATAGAAGGACGAGAGATGGAGGAGCAGAGAAAGATGAAACCGTTACAGAAAAAAGACTTTGGAAAGACATCGAAAGGGGAATTGGCTACCGTATATACACTGGAAAATGAAGCAGGAATGCAGATCAGCGTATCTGACTTCGGAGCAACACTGACAAGCGTACTTGTTCCGGATAAAGATAACAATCCGGTAGAAGTGACACTGGGATATGATGATGCAGCCGGATATGAAGCCGGACTTGGAAATGCATTTGGAGCATCTGTCGGACGTAACGCAAATCGTATCGGTGGGGCAGTGATCGAGATCAATGGAACAGAATATCACTTGACAAAGAATGACGGAGAGAACAACTTGCACAGCGGACTTGATTTCTATCACGGAAGAATGTGGAAGGCTGCGGACGCAGATGATACCCATGTAACATTTGAGATGGACAGCCCGGATGGGGATCAGGGATATCCGGGAGCACTTGTTATGAAAGTGACCTATTCTCTGGATGAAGAGAATACTTTGATGATCCACTACGAAGCAGAGCCGGATCAGGATACGATCATCAATATGACAAATCACAGTTACTTTAACCTGAACGGACATAAGAGCGGAGATGTTCTGAATCATACATTATGGCTGAATGCGGATGCATTTACACCGGCAGACGCAGCATCCCATCCGACCGGGGGGACCGTCTCTTC
>OGPW01000398.1_pt1 | contig 35296 bp, 23 predicted proteins | sample 1553061 | NCBI WGS metagenome assembly OGPW01 (sample SAMEA2580292, study PRJEB22360) | human gut metagenome | biome: human gut; feature: human-associated habitat; material: faeces | place: Denmark | collected 2008/2010
CCCGGCAGGCCGAAACGCTGGGGGATCGGCGTGAGCGCCGGGGCAGCTTTAACGCCAGAGGGGGTAAAACCGTATGTGGGGGTGGGAATACAATATCAGTTGATTGCGTTTTAGGGTTCGAAATGTGGAGCTCTTAAAAGACCTATGCTATTTTTTCGCTTTGAGCGCTTTTTTCTTCTCAGAAACCAATCTTCGTTCGACTTTCTTGACATCTTCAGCCGGCGGCATTAATTCAGGCCTAATCCCTCTTTCGATGAGCATTTTTCGAACAGCCAGATTGTTATCGATATGCTCCTGCTCAATCGGATTAACACCATACAGATCTTTCGCCTGGACATTTGTGCTTGTCATTTCAGCCGCGAGGTCTTTAGCCTTAATGCCAATGGTAGGCATGAAGTCTGCCACTGGGCGAGTTCCGGGAGCTCCGAATTTCCGCTTCAATTGAGCTGTTGACAAACGGAATAATGTCTGGTCACCTCTTGACCGGATGAGACCGAAACCTGTATTATCCACCCCTCTTTCATATAGCACGCCGGACAATTTACGTTCCGTCTCGATCAATTTAGCTCGTGCCTCCACCCGCTCACTTTCCAGCAGACGTTGCGTAATAATTTCGGCTTTACGGGTTTGGACGGCAAAGTAATTTTGGGCAAAAGCTATTTCTGGCTTTCGGCTGGCTCCATTTTGAGCAACCAAATAGCAGGCATAGCGAGTCAATAAAATATCCTCAATCTCCTTTTCGGCCCCCTTGGGCATGGGGATCGTTTTCCTGACATCAGGAAAATGATCGGAAACATTTACATCCGCATTATTCGCCGCTTCCTTTGCCTTTTCGATTACTTTATAGAAATTTTCCCATTTGGAGTATCCTAATAAAAATTGTAACTCACGGGCACTCCAACATTCCACACCCTGGTATTCTGAAGCAGCAGCCTCAAATCTTTCGAATAATGCAGTTATTTCGTCAGCCTTCATATTCTGTTTTTTTTGCAAATTTAATATTATTTCACTTCTAGCCGTTGATCCAGAATGGAATAATCAGCTCTTGATTGGGGGCTCAAATATTGGAAAAGATCAGATGCAGCTCAACGGAACAAAATGGATGCTGTATGTCGGGATTAGGGCTCAACAATCTGATCGTATTTTGACCCGAACTGAATAATGAAGTATTTTGATTATATTGCAGGAATGAAAGACACCAAACCCATGCCTTGTTTTACTATTGTTTTACAAAATAGCAGACAAATAACAATTAAACCATTACAAATAAATAATATACACACAAAACATTATTTCATTCGTAATGAAAAGGTCGCCGGTCCGAGTCCGGCTTGAGGCTCAGGGAAAAGCACCTGCAAAAGCAGGTGCTTTTTTCATATCCGCGCCTTTCCCACCGCCGGTCAACGAACGGTACTTCCCGGAATATTTTAACGGCTTAACGGCTCTTTACTACCTGCCCTTTTCCGCCCCCCGACGGAGAGCCGCGGAAACAGTTTCCTGAACCGGATCAGGTACAGGGTAATATTGCTGCCTGCGATCACAAAAGTGACAGCCGTCACGATCATGACCAACCCTATGCTCTCACGGAGGGTCAGCATCTCCCCGAATACGGTCACCCCAAAGAATATGGCCGTCACAGGTTCCAGTGCTCCCAGAATGGCCGTGGGTGTGGAACCGATATACTGGATGGCACTGGTCGTACACAGGAACGACACGGCAGTCGGGAAAACGGCCAGGGCCAGTAAATTTCCCCACAAATACCATTGGTCCGGCACGCATAAATTACCAGACATACCCAGACGGACGACAAACAACGACAATCCGAACAACAGCACGTAGAAAGTTACCTGGAGAGTCGCCATATCTTTCAGTGCCGACTGGTTGATGCCGACGAGGTAGATGGCATACGAAAACGCCGAAACCATGACCAGCATCGTCCCGACAAGGCTGAGCGCGGCCCCGTCCCCGCCTTTATACAGCAAACCGATCCCGCCCAACGCCAGCACAATGCACAAGAGGGTCTGCGGGGTCAATTTTTCCTTGAAAACAACTGCCATAATCAGTGCGACCATAATCGGATAAACGAACAGCAACGTCGATGCGATACCGGCCTCCATATAATTGTAACTCTGGAACAAGGTCAGCGAAGAGAGGGCCACCAACAGGCCCATCACAACCAGCGGCAGCACTTCCCTGCGCCGGAGGGTAAAGTGCCGTCCCCTCGCCCTGATCATAACGCCGAGAATGGGAATGGCGAACAAATACCTGAAAAAGAGCACGGAATCGGGATTCATCCCCGCTTTGTAAAGCGGCAGGGCAAACAAGGGATTCATCCCGTAGGTCGCAGCTGCGACAGCTCCCAGAATATAGCCTTTGGCTTTCATGTTCATGACCCGGAATTTTCCCGCAAAGATAGCATCTTAAGGCCCGAATCGCTCCGGCATTCACACGAAAAAGGGCGGCGCCCGATATGCGTACGACGAGGATGCATACAGCAAAACCAATCCGCCCCTGTCCGGCCGGACGACATCCGGAATGCCGGGAACGAAACGCCCGTGCCTTTATCCCCGCGATTATTTGGCCGCCACCTGCAATCGGGTACATTTCTTGCATTATCCTTACATAAAACAACCCGTTAAATCCCAACACCATGAGCAAATCTGTTTCCCGACTCACTAACCTGCTCCTGTCGAGCAACGGTTCGGACATCGCATTGTTGTTGCTGCGTATCTTCGTGGGCATTATGATGCTGACGCACGGCGTAGCCAAAATAGAAAATTTCAGCGCGCTGAAAGCGAATTTTCCCGATCCGGTCGGATTGGGCGCGGGCTTTTCACTATTGCTGATCACCTGCGCCGAAGTGGGCTGTTCCCTGCTGGTGATCGTAGGCCTGGTTACCCGGCTGGCGGTTATCCCGCTGATTGTCGGGATGTGCGTGGCCGCCTTCCTCACCTTTCCCGGCTTCACGATGGCTGCCTCGGAACTCGCGCTGCTGTACCTGAGTATCTACATCACGCTGCTGATCGCCGGACCGGGCGAATATTCGCTCGACGAATTGCTTCGCATGACGTTACGCCGCAAAAACAGTAATTAAAATCTTTTATTATATTTGCGGGGTAACCTTATCGTGTAAAAGCAAACATCTATGTGTGGAATCGTCGGGATGTTTGACATCTCTTCCGACGCGGAGAGTTTCAGACCCCAGGTACTGAAAATGGCCCGGAAAATCCGCCACCGGGGCCCCGACTGGTCGGGCATTTATTGCGGAACAAACACAATCCTCGCCCACGAACGACTCTCGATCGTAGATCCCGAATCGGGAGGACAACCCCTCAAAAGCAAAGACGGAAAACTGATTCTGGCCGTCAACGGAGAGATTTACAACCACCGGCAATTGCGCGAGCAGCTTGCAGGCGAGTATGAATTCCTGACCGGCTCGGACTGCGAAGTAATCCTTGCATTGTACCGCAAAAAAGGGATCAATTTTCTGGAAGAGCTGAACGGTATCTTCGCATTCGCACTGTATGACAGCGAAAAGGATCTTTATCTGGTGGCCCGTGACCACATGGGGATCATCCCGCTCTACATGGGCTGGGACGAACGGAACCATTTTTACGTCGCTTCGGAACTCAAAGCGCTCGAAGGGATATGCAAAGTGATCGATCCGTTCCTGCCGGGGCACTATCTCTGCAGTACGGACAAGAAAATGACCCGGTGGTATACGCGCGACTGGATGCAGTACGATGCAGTGAAAAACAACGGCGCCGACATCGAACAGCTACGCGAGGGGCTGGAAGAGGCCGTACGCCGCCAATTGATGTCGGACGTTCCGTACGGAGTGCTCCTTTCGGGCGGGCTCGATTCGTCGGTCATTTCGGCCATAGCGAAGAAATTCGCCGCCAAGCGTATCGAAACGGACGGACGCAGCGATGCGTGGTGGCCGCAGCTACACTCGTTCGCCGTAGGGCTCAAAGGTGCACCCGACCTGGCCGCAGCTCGTAAAGTAGCCGACCACATCGGCACCGTGCACCACGAAATCCACTACACGATCCAGGAGGGCCTGGATGCGCTGCGGGATGTCATCTATTACCTCGAGACCTACGATGTGACCACCGTGCGGGCTTCTACGCCGATGTACCTGCTCTCCCGCGTAATCAAGTCGATGGGTATTAAAATGGTACTTTCCGGCGAAGGAGCCGACGAGCTTTTCGGCGGTTACCTCTATTTCCACAAAGCGCCCGATGCACGCGCCTTCCACGAAGAGACCGTGCGCAAATTGGGCAAACTGCACCTGTACGACTGCCTGCGGGCGAACAAGGCACTGGCGGCCTGGGGCGTGGAAGGGCGCGTACCGTTCCTCGACAAAGAGTTCATGGATATCGCCATGCGTATCAATCCCGAAGCGAAAATGGCCAAGGACGGCCGCATGGAAAAATGGATCGTCCGCAAAGCGTTCGAGGACCTGCTGCCCGAAAGCGTGGTATGGCGCCAGAAGGAGCAGTTCTCCGACGGAGTGGGCTACGGTTGGATCGACTCGCTGAAAAAAGTCACCTCGGAGGCTGTCTCGGACGAACAGATGAGCCATGCCGCCGAGCGCTTCCCGATCAACCCGCCGATGAACAAGGAAGAGTATTATTACCGTTCGATCTACGAGGAGCACTTCCCCTCGCAATCGGCCGCCCGCTGCGTGCCGTCGGTGCCTTCCGTCGCCTGCAGCACCGCCGAGGCACTGGCCTGGGACGCTTCGTTCCGGAACCTGAACGACCCCTCGGGCCGGGCAGTTAAACATGTACATAACCAAAGTTTGTAAAACAACCGGCAATGAGAACAACAGGATTTCTGCTCGGCATGCTCTTATGCGGCACCACTTTGTTCGGGCAGCAAAAAGATTGGGCGGGTTTCGGTCGTTACCGCGAAGCGAACCGCACCGCGAAGCAAGGCGCTGAAGCCGTCTTCATGGGTAATTCGATCACCGAAGGATGGGCGAGGATGCGCCCCGGTTTTTTCGCGGACAACGGCTACATCGGCCGGGGCATCAGCGGCCAGACCTCGGCGGAGATGCTCGCGCGCTTTCGTCCGGACGTCATCGAACTGGCCCCGAAGGCGGTCGTGATTCTGGCCGGAACGAACGATATCGCACAGAACAACGGCCCGATCGAACTCGAAAACGTGATGGACAATATCGCCTCGATGTGTGAACTGGCCCGGTTGCACAACATCCGGGTACTCCTCTGTTCGGTACTCCCCGCCGCCGCATTCCCGTGGCGCGAAGGAATCGAACCTGCCGATTCGATCATCCGGCTCAATGCGATGATCGAAGCTTATGCCCGCGAAAACGGCATCGAATACGTCGATTACCACTCCCGGATGAAGGACGGCCGAAACGGATTGCCGCCCGAATACTCGAAAGACGGCGTCCACCCCAATCCGGAAGGATACCGGGTCATGGAAGGAATTATCGCTTCGTACCTCAGATGATTATCCCTAAAAAGCCGCTGCAAAACAGCGGCTTTTTTAATATTTTTAGGTATCTTTGGTTAAACCCGGCAAGGAGCGGCAACGACGGATCCGCCCGGCCGGGGAAATCGGCTTTATTCTTAATTCCTACTGTCATGAAACCCGCACGCTTGTTCGGAATGCTCCTGGCAGGAGTATTCGCCGTATTCACCTTTTCCCCTGCTTCAGCCCTGGAACTGACCGGCACACGCCGCATCTGGGACCAAGCTCCGCACTCGGCGTTCACCGGACTGATCGACTACGAGGGCAAACTCTACTGCTGTTTCCGCGAAGCGAAAAGCCATGTCCCGCAACTCACGGGCGAAGATGGCAAGATCCGCATCCTGGTCTCCGACACCGGAGAAGCATGGGAACCGTTCGCACTGGTCGAATCGCAGGGCACCGACCTGCGCGATCCGCAACTGAGCAGGATGCCCGACGGGCGGCTGATGCTGCTGATGGGCGGCAGCCGTTACGAGAACGGACAATTCCTCGGGGGAATTTCGCATGTATCGTTCCTCGATTCGAGGAGCAGAACTTTTTCCGCCCCGATACCGATCGAGGTGGACAAAACGCTCTTCCCGAATAAAATCTGGCTTTGGAAAATCACCTGGCACGGCCCGGAAGGTTACGCGACAATCTACGAAAACGACCGTCTGTCATTGGTAAAAACGTCGGACGGATTGCATTACGATCTCGTTACCAGGCTGCGCTGCGACAGCATGCCGAACGAAACGGCGCTGCTGTTCGGCCCCAACGACGAACTCTACCTGCTCGTCCGGCGAGAAATAGGCGGTGCCACGGGCGTGTGGGGAGAAAGCCGTCCTCCATATACGGAATGGGAATGGAACGACCTGGGCATCCGCCTCGGCGGCCCTAACCTGTGCGCACTGCCCGACGGAAGCATCCTGATCGGCTCACGGGAGGTGCAAAAGGAACCCCATTGCGGCCTGTACGGGCTGGATGGATCGAAACGCGCCGAACTGCTCCTGCGGCTGCCCAGCGGCGGCGACTGCAGTTATCCGGGTTTTGTTGTCCGCGGTAACACGCTTTGGATCTCTTACTACTCGTCGCACGAAGGACACGCTGCGATCTACCTCGCTACAGTGCGGCTGGACCGGTAACTGCCGGTATACTTTTCCAAAACAAAATAAGGCAAAACCGAACTTCCCGGCCCCGCACCCGAGAGAGACGCCAAAAAGACACCTGGGAAATACCCGAAACAACATACCCGAGACACAACATCAAACTGTACACACAGCACCATAGAATATCAGGAAACACCCGGAAGGGACTTCCGGAAGAATCTATACGTCTGCGGGACGGATTATCGCCCGGTTTTTGCGGCCGTCTACAAAGATGTAAAGCGGCTCCGGAAAACGCACATGGCGGACATACGCACTTTCGTACAGGGCGGGCTGCGTATCGAGCTGTGCGATATCGAAGCGGCCGTCCCCCTGGAACGGATTGATCGTCAGGTAGCCGACCCCGAACGAGGTGAGATTCTGAAAAAAGTGCGTGCCTTGGCTCGGTTCGACACGGAAATTATCCAGCCCGCACTCGACGATCACTTTCGCCTCTGAAATATGCGGCCACTTGACCGGTACGCCGAGCCACGGATCGCTCGATCCCCAACGGCCCGGACCGACCAGCACATAGGAGCGTTTCTGGTCGCGCAACTCCGTATTGAGCCGGTTCACCTCGTCGGCCATTTGTTGCGTATGGGCGGTATCGAACCTGTCGGGGCGGATGTAGACCACGTCGGTAACCCCTTCGATCGCACCTAGCCCCAGCGCGCTCTCGGCATAGATGAGCGCACCGGAGGTATCCACCTGATCCCAGTCGAGCGAACGGTTCGACGGACTGTCCACGATCGGACGGATCTGGAGCATATCGAACACCTTGTCCTCCCCGTACGGCACATCCATATTGACGGCAAATTCGATCTCGACCGGACAGCGCAACTCCCGTTCGCCGAGGGCAAGCATATCGCTCAGAATCCCGGCCAGCGGCATCGTATCGTATTTCAGGATTTGCGAAAAAGTGACGATCTTGCGCCCCTCTTCGAAATTGCTGTCCGAAATACGCTGGTTTTGCATGTCCCAGGTCGAAGCCACATAGCGCATGTTGCGGAAATGTTTGGCTTTGTTGATTTCGAAACGCTGCAGGTTCACCGCATCGTCGAGCGACGTCTTGAACTCCTCGGGACGCAGGTTCAGCGCATACATCTCGCGCTGGGTATCCCGCAACGCCAGTTCGGTCGTCGAAAGCTGCAGCACATTGCGCGGGTAACGCGGTGAAAAACGCAGCGTCAATCCGCCTTCGACCACCAGTTTACCCAATCCGAAAGCCAGATTCACGATCCCGTCCTGCGGCTGCTCGTCGCCGATCGGGTAAAAATTCAGCGAGCGCGCCACGCCGGAGATGGTCGGGAAGAAATAACCGCTGTCCTCGGTACCGCAGACATCCTGGATCACCACAGCCATTTTTTCCTCGCTCAGCAGGTTCGAACTGGCCTGGATATAGGCCCGGCTCGCCGCGAAATAGACCGACGCATAGACGCTCTTGACCGCTTTGCCCAACAGGCGCAACATCTGGTCTTCATTGTCCGTCTTGGGAATCATATAGGTCGAGTAGATACCGGCGAAGGGCTGGTAATGCGAATCCTCCAGTTTCGAGCTCGACCGAATCGCCAACGGCCCGGAAACGGTGCGGATGTAAGCCCGCAGATCGTTCACGAGCGTTTCCGGCAACCGCGAGCTGACGAATTCCGAGAGAATCTCCTCATCGCCCACGTCGGCATTGATCACATACATCAGCCCGTTGTCCCGGACGAACTGGTCGAAATAGTCGGTGGCCACGACCACCGTGCGGGGCAGCATCACTTTGACTCCCTCGTATTTATCGTAGAGGTCGTAACGCTGCAACATATTATTGATGAAGGCCAATCCTCGGGCCTTTCCCCCCAGCGACCCCTCGCCGATACGGGCAAACCAGATGTAGCGGTTATAGGTCTGCGCGTCGAAATGCGCGACCACGCCGTGCCCCTGTACGATGCGGTATTCGGTAATCGCTTTGGCAATGAACTCGCGGAGCCCGTCCACCGTCGGAAAATGGCTCTCGGAAACGGATTTGAACATACCCGCCAGCCGGAACAATCCCCGTGAATACATCCACTTCGACAGTCGGTTCCGGGAGGTGTAATAGAGCAACACCTCTTCGGGAATCTCCTGCACGAGCCGCTGCATATCGCGCAGGTCGCGCGCACGGCCGATCACCTCGCCGCTGCCGGGATCGCGGAATACGAAATCGCCGAAAGCGAACTCCTCGCTGATGTAGTCGCTCAGCTCGATCAACAGCGTTTTCGAATACTTGACGACAAATCCCACCCCCAGTTCCTCAGCCGTCTTGCGCATGCTCTCCTGGGAGGATTGCAACAGGAAAGGCATGTGCGGATCGTCGCTCTTGATCAGCCGGCACAGGTCGATCCCCGCATCGAGTTTCTCGCTGTCCGCAGGATCGTTCTTGTGCAGCACGAACCCCACATCGGAGATTACGCCCAGCAGGTTACGCTTGTAACGCTCGTAAAGCATCACCGCCTCTTCGTAATTGGTCGCCAGCAGGATTTTGGGACGCCCGCGTTTGCGCAGCATCTGTTGCTGCTCGTTGAGCGCCTCTTTGAGAAACTCAGCGCTCTGCTGTAGCACCAACTTATAAATTGCGGGCAGGTAGGTCGAGTAATAACGGATCGAATCTTCGACCAGCAGGATCGACTGCACGCCCACCCCGAGAATATCGTCGTCGGCGTTCATCCGGTCCTCGATCAGCTTGACGATCGCCAGGATCAGGTCGGCGTTGCCGTGCCAGCTGAAGATATAGTCGATCGCAGAACGGTCTTCACCCTCTATGCGGCGGTAAATATCCTTCGAGAAGTTGGTCAGCAGCACGAAAGGAATTTCGGGATGCAGCGCCTTGAGTTGTTTAGAGAAGTGGAATACGTCGAGATCCCCAACGTTGAACATACTGATAACCAGGTCAAAATCATTTTCACCCTGCAACAACTCCAGCGCCTCGGTCGAACTGCTCACCCGCGTGAACGACGGCGGGTTGCTCAGGTTCAGCTCCATATACTCGTGGTTGAGCTGCACCTCCAGGCGCCCGTCCTCTTCGAGGGTATAGGCATCATAGCTGCTGCAGATCAGCAAAATCCTGCGGATGCGCCGGCGCATCAGGTTACGGTAGTCGGTTTTGGCGAGCCTGCGCGCGCCGGATGGGATCGTTTTTTGTGCCATGTCGGATAAGGCTTTCCTACAAAACTACACAAAATCCGGTACTTCCGTCCTCCGGAGCCGCCGATTTTTCACATTAGCGGAACACCAGCCGGAACCGCGTCTCCCGGGGCGTCGAATGCTGCAACTTGAGGCTGCCGCGGTGCAGGCGCATGATCTGCCGCGAAACGCTCAGGCCGATGCCCGAGCCATGCTCCTTCGTGGTAAAGAAGGGTACGAAAATATGTTGGGACACCTCTTCCGAAATCGGTTCGCCGTTGTTGGCCACATCGACGATCACATGCTCCTCGTCGTTGCAGAAAGCCGAAAGCGCGATCACACCTCCTTCGCGCGTACCGATCGCACCGGCGGCATTTTTCAACAGGTTCAGGATCACCTGCGTAATCTGGTTGCCATCGGCATAGAGGATCAAATCTTCGGGCTCGACGCGGATATCGACACGAATGTGCTGCTCTTCGATCTGGCGGCTGACCAGCATCACGATCCGCTCGAGGAATTTGCGCACGTCGAGCAGTTCCATCTCCGGCGCGGGAATCCGGGTAAAGCTACGGTAAGACTCGACGAATGAAATCAGGCTTTTGCTGGTCGCATGAATCGCTTCGAGACCGCGATAGGTGTCGTCATCGCGGTTGCCGTGCAGCCTGAGGAGCGTATCGCTGAGCGACATCACCGGCGTAACGGCGTTCATAATCTCGTGGGTCAGCACGCGCGTCAGTCGTATCCACGACTCCAACTCCTTATCGTCCAGCTCACGGTCGATGTCGTTCACGGCAATGATACGCAGCCTCGTGCCCCGGATCGTCACCTCAGAAGCCTGCAACGCCAAATTGACCTCTCCCCGCTCGTGATGCAGCGTCACACGCGTTCCTTCGCCAACTTCGAGCGCCCGGAACTTTTCGGTCAGCCCCTCCTCAACCCGGTCGAGCTGGCTCAGGTGCGTAAAAACCGACAACCCCAGCAAACGCAACGCCTCGGAATTGGTCTGCATGACGCTGCCCCGTTCGTTCACGACCACAATGCCGGTAATGATCCGTTCGAGGATCAGCTCATAATATTTCTCGCGCTCGATCGCCTCGTTCTTGGCCTTGACCAGCAACTCCTTGATCCGGTTGAGCGACCGGTTGAACAGGTCGTCCGAAAGCGAACTGCCGTAACGGGTGAACTGAAAGGCATAGTCGTTGTTTTCGATCGCATTGAACATAAACGTGATCTTGCGCGTATTGGACCGGTAGAGCCGGAAAACACCGCCTAACAACAAACAGGCGACGGCTGCCGTCAGGATTCCGTAAAACCAGAGATTGTGGATAATCAGCAGGGTTGCCCCCACCGTCGCCGCAATCAGCAACAGCAGCACCAACGCCAGCTTCGAGGCCACTCCCCTGAACATCCCTAAAGATTGTATTTTTTGATTTTGTTATAAAGTGTCTGCCGTGTAATCCCGAGTTGTACGGCCACCTGCGACAGATTGCCCTTGTGCTGGTCCATCGCCCGGCGGATCAGCGAGGATTCCATCTCCTCGAGCGTCGTGACGCCGCCCGGCATAACCGTTTCGTCGCGCTGCGCCAATACGAAATCGGCAGCTTGCAACCGCTCCCCTTCGCACAGAATCACCGCTTTCTCCACTGCATGCTGCAATTCGCGGATATTTCCGTACCAGGGATAGGCGCCCAGCTTCTCGGCCGCAGTCCTGTCGATCGCGGTAATGTTCTTGCCGTACCGCGCGGCATATTGTGACAGGAAACGTTCAGCCAGCGGCAGGATGTCCTCCGGGCGGTCGCGCAGCGGCGGCAGCGTCACATGGATCGTATTGATCCTGTAAAAAAGGTCTTCACGGAAAGAGCCGGACGCGACCATTTCCGGCAGGTTACGGTTCGTCGCGCAAATCAGCCGGATATCGACCGGCACCGGCGTATTGCTGCCCACGCGCGTCACGGTACGGCTCTGGATGACCGACAACAATTTGGACTGCAAATGGTACGGCAGGTTGCCGATCTCGTCGAGAAAGAGCGTCCCGCCCGAGGCCACTTCGAATTTGCCGGCCCGGTCGCTGCGGGCATCCGTAAAAGCCCCCTTGACATGGCCGAACAACTCGCTCTCGAAAAGCGTCTCGGTCAGGGCCCCCATATCGACGCTCACCAGCGACTCGTCCCGCCGCGCGGAAAGCGCATGGATCTCCCGCGCCAGCATATCCTTGCCCGTGCCGTTTTCCCCCGCAATCAGGATCGTGGCATCGGTAGGCGCCACCTTTTCAATCATCTGCCTGAGGGTCCGCATAGCCTCGGAATCACCCCAGAACATCGACGCCTCGCTGCGGAATTCACGCTTAATCTCGCGCAACTGCTTAACTTCCTGCTTCGAAATGCTCAGGTTATAGGCCGCCTGCAACGTGGCGATCAGTTTCGAATTATCCCAGGGCTTCACAACGAAATCGACCGCCCCCTTTTTGATCGCCTTGACGGCCAGATCGATGTCGGCATAGGCTGTAAAAAGCACCACCTGCGAGGCAGGAGACTCTTTCTTCACTTCGGAAAGCCAGTAAAGCCCTTCGTTGCCGTTGTTGATACCGGCCGAAAAGTTCATATCGAGCAGCACCACGTCGAATTTTTCCGAACGGAGCGTCGAAACCAGCGCGGTCGGCGCCGGAAGCGTCACCACCCTGTTGAAATAATTGCCCAGCAAGAGTTTCAACGCCGTGAGGATGCTTTTGTTGTCATCCACGATCAATATACTGCCCGCCTTACCCGTCATTTCATTGTCTCCTTAAAACTACCGGTCCTGTCGCGCCGACATTCCGGCGAATATCAAATCAAATATACCTAAAAAATCATCTGCGAAAACAAGCGCACAACCTTTATCCTCCATTTACAAAACGCAGGTTCGTCTAAAAATTATACAAGAGTGTCAAATTTATTGACACTCACCCGCACCAACCAAACAACTAATATCCTATACAACAAATACTTAATCCACAAGGCACACTTTTGGCACAAAAGAGAACCAAACACATCAGAAATTACACTAAAAATGTCACGAACCCGAATCATTCCCCTGATCACTCTGGTCACGGCAATCGGCACCCTTCCGGCCCGTGCGGCAGATGAGGGCAAAGCCTGGACGCTGCACGACTGTATGGCCTATGCGGTCGAACATTCGCCGCGCAGCAAGATACAGGAGCTGACAAATGCCAATACCGACCGCGATCACCTCGCAGCGATCATGAATTTTCTGCCTTACATCAGCGGTTCGGTAGGGGCCAATGCCAACTTCGGCCGATCGCTCGACCCCGAGACCAACACCTACACCGCTCAGAACAACTTCAATAACTCTTACAGCGTCTCCGGTTCGCTGCCATTGTTCAACGGTTTCAAAGTAGTCAACAACCTTCGCATCGCAAAAATAGCCCGGCTGCAGGGTGCCGAAAACATGCAGCTGATCAATGATGAAATCGCGCTCGAAACGATGCAGGCCTATGCCGACGTACATTATTACCGCGGGATGGTCAACCTGGCGGGGGAACAGCTCGCGGAGAGCAAAAACACGCTGTACCAGGCCAAAGTACAGGAGGAGTTGGGACTGAAAGGCAACGCCGACGTACTGGAAATCGAAGCTAAAGTGGCCAGCGAGGATTTCAATCTCACCCGGCAGCAAAACCTTTACGCCGATGCAATGCTGAAACTCAAGGAAGCGATGTTCTACCCGATCGGCGACACGCTTCCGCTCGATACCACACAGCACTGGGCAATGGCGCCTCTCGCACCGCACGTTCCTGCCGACAGCATCTACCGGACGGCCACCGATTTTCTGCCGAAAGCGCGGATCGCACAGCTCGACTTCCAAACCGCAATGCTCAACTTCCGGACAGCCAAATGGCAATTGCTGCCTTCTTTGTCACTCAGCGGCGGTGTCTCTACCAGTTACAGCCAGACAATCGGAGGAAACGCCGTAGAGCACGCTCCTTTCCGCCAACAATTCAAAGACCGGGTGGGTAAATATGTCAGTGTCGGACTTAATATTCCTATTTTTAAGAACTACTCGCAACAGATCACCATCGCCAAACAACGCAACCTGATAAAAATAAGCGATCAGGAACAAAAACAAACGCTGCACGAGATCGAAAGCGAAATCCAACGCGCCGTACAGGATATGGAAGGAACCGCCAAAGAATACATACAATGCACCAAACAAGTAATCGCCCAGGAGATGGCATACAAAGCCATGCGCAGGAAATACGAAGAGGGGCTCGCCAGCGTCATCGACCTGCAAACCTCTTCGAACCAGTTACTCGTGGCAAAAGCCGCGAAACTCAACGCACTGCTGCAATACCTGATCAAAAAACGTGTGGTCGATTACTACAAGGGTACTCCCTACCTCGAACAGGACTATTAACACAACCTGTACGGAATTAAAACAGAACCTGCGACAAACGGATACACCGCCCGAAACACGATAAAAACAAGAATCATTCAGACATACGGATATGGACAGAGTCATCGAAAACAAACGTTGGATCAAAAAGAAATACATCCCTTACCTGGCCGGCGGAGCGCTGGCGCTGATACTGGTTATCTGGCTGATTTTCGGCAACCACCTTTCGACGCTAAAAGTCGACAAAAGGCTGCTGACAATCGAACCCGCACAGCAAGGACAGTTCAACGACTACGTACGCGTGAACGGACAAGTACAGCCGGTCACGACCATTCAACTCAGTCCGCTCGAGAGCGGCATGGTGGAAGAAAAGCTCGTCGAAGAGGGAGCTATGGTACATAAGGGCCAGGTGATCGTCCGGCTGAGCAACTCTTCGCTCAGCATCGCGATCCTGCAAAGCGAGGCCGACCTGGCCGAAAAAGACAACTTCCTGCGCAATACGATGGTGTCGATGGAACAGCAGAAGCTCGACCTGCAGAAAGAACGCCTGAGCCTGAACATCGACGTGCAGCGCAAAGAGCGCAAATATCGCCAGAACGAACGGCTTTACAAGGAAAAACTGATCGCACGCGAAGACTACCTTCAGGCCAAAGAAGATTACGAGCTGGCGCTCGAAACGCGCCATGTGGTACAGGAGCGCCAAAAGCAGGACTCGATCTACCGCACCACCCAGATCGAAAGCCTCGAAGAGAACCTGCAGAGCATGCGGCAAAATATGATGCTGATCCGTCAACGGATGGACAATCTCAACGTTAAATCGCCGATCGACGGCCAACTCGGGACACTCGACGCAGAGCTGGGTCAATCAGTTTCCAATACGGTCAAGATCGGTCAGATCAACGACCTGTCGGACTACAAGATCGAAGCGCTGATCGACGAGCACTATATCGACCGCGTGCGCAGCGGACTGCCCGCATCGTTCGAACGGCAGGATGCCCGGTACGACCTGGTCGTCAGCAAGGTGTACCCCGATGTCAAGGAAGGTCAGTTCAAAACCGACTTCACCTTTACTTCGAAACGTCCCGACAACATCCGCACCGGCCAGACCTACTACATTAACCTCGAGCTCGGTCAACCTTCCGACGCAATTCTGATCCCGCGCGGCGCGTTCTATCAGAAGACGGGCGGCAACTGGATTTATGTGGTAACCGAAGACGGCAGCCGGGCATACCGCCGCACGATTCGGATCGGGCGTCAAAATCCGCAATATTACGAAGTGGTCGAAGGACTTCAGGCTGGCGAGAAAGTGATCGTATCGGGCTACGACACTTTCGGCGACAACGAAATGCTGGTGCTGAAATAGCACACAGAGAGGTTCTCGTTGCCGGAGCGGCAGATCGTCTCCGGCAACGGGAGTATATCTTCGGAGCACAAGACAAGACAAGACAAGACAAGACAAGACACACCCCACCAGAATCAAACACGACACTACTACAACTACCGCTACAAAACACTACTACTCACCTTACATTTAACACCAATCCGATGAAAAACCTGTTTTTTGCGCTCCGGTATTCGCTCAAATCATTGCGCGGCAACATCTCCCGGGTCGTTTCGATCACGCTGGGGCTGGCATTAGGGCTGCTCGCTTTCTCATTCATCGTATTCGACCTGTCGTACAATTCTTTCCTGCCGGATAAAGAGCGCGTCTATCAATTTTGGGTACACTACGATGCTGACGGACTAAAAGGCAATTTCGACACAACATTCGGAACGGTCGCACCGGCCCTGAAGGGAGACTTTCCGCAGGTAGAAACCGCCACCAGGTTTCGGCGCGAAGGCGCCGTGCCGTTCGAATCGGACAAACGCAACTTCGAAGCCAACCTGGTCGTTGCCGATACATCGTTTTTCGATGTGCTCGACCTCGGGGTCATAAGCGGTGACCCTTACCGGGCACTTGCCGGCAAGGACAAAGTGATGATCTCGGAGAGTTTCGCCCGTCGGCTGTTCGGGCGAGAGGACCCGGTCGGCAAAGAGCTGAGATATCAAAACAAACGACCCGTAACGGTCAGCGGAGTTTTCCGGGACGTACCCCAGAACAGTAACCTGTGGCCGCTGGACGCCATCCTTTCCGACGGAGACTTATACACTGGCTGGAACAAGGGCGAAGGTTTCGACACGTATATAAAAGTGAAACCCGAAGCCGATCCCCGGACACTGGAACCGGAACTGAATGATTTTTTCATCCGGCACGGAGCGCCCGATTTCATGGTCGATGCCATCCAGCAAGGTATTCCGCGTTTCTTTTTCGTTCCCGTCACCTCCACCAACCTCGTCGACGGCAATACGGTACGCATGGCACTGATAATCGGCATTCTCGCACTGCTGATTATTTTCGTTTCCTCGATGAACTATGTACTGATCTCCGTATCGATGCTGGTACGCCGCAGCAAGACGATCGGGACGCTTAAATGCAACGGTGCCGGAAGAGGCGACATCCTGGCCATTTCGCTTTACGAAACAGCCCTGCTGGTCAGTGCGGCGCTGCTGCTGGCGACCATCCTGATCTACGCAATGCGTGCCCAGGTAGAAACGCTCACCGGCATCCCGGTTTCAGTGCTGTTCGCCCCGGCACGCATCTGGGCCCCGCTGTCGGTCATCCTGCTGGTATTCCTGCTCTCGAGCCTGATCCCCGCACTGTTATTCGCTTCGGTATCGGTACAGGCCGCGTTCCGCAACGGTTCGGGCAATCGGCGGCGGTGGAAGCAATTGCTGCTGGCCATAGAATTGATCTGCGTCAGTTTCGTCACGGTATTCGTACTGATCACCGGACTGCAATTCCGGCACATGGTTTCGCTCGACATGGGCTACCAACACGACCGGCTTATCTACACGGAACTTAAAACGGACAGCCGTACCGCAAACCTATACCGCGAAGCGCTGCGGTCACTGCCCGAAGTGGAGCGGGTCGGAGTCAGCCTCAACATGCCGTTGCACCAATATCAAGGAAACCTTTGCACAGACGGTGCGACGAACAATACGCTGTTCTCGTCCCGTACGGATATGGTCGACACAGGGTACCTGGCCACGATGGGTATCAAGTTGGTCGCAGGCCGTAATTTCACCGACGGCACGCCCTACGATCAGGTGATCGTCAATGAACTGTATGCTAAACTACAAGGGTGGACAGACGATCCCGTAGGAAAAATTACTTATAACTTCGGTTCGCCGATGACGGTGATCGGCGTAATCCGCGATTTCAAAATCAAAGCCGTCAATGCAGAAGTCCCTCCCATGCAGTTACACTTTCTCTCGTTGCAAGGCAACCAAAACTTCGACAACCTCGTGCTCTCGATCCGGCTGCGGGAGATGGACAGTCGATCGATCCGGGCCGTCGAAGCCAAACTCAAACAAGTTACGCCGCAAGTCCGGTTCAAATTCCAGATTTTCGACGAGCAACTGACCGTGGAACGCCATTACGAACGGGCCTTTCGCAACACGGTAACGACCGTCTCGCTGGCGACGCTGATTATCGCGCTGATGGGGCTGATCGGCTACGTCAACGACGAAATCCGGCGACGCACCAAAGAGATCGCCATCCGCAAAGTCAACGGCGCCACCGCCCGCGATATCCAGCGACTGATCCTGCACGACCTGTCGGTGATCACGCTGCCGGCCATCCTGCTGGGCATAACCTCCGCCTACCTCTTCAGCCGCGAGTGGCTGATGCGGTTCAACGACCGGATTACGCTCCACTGGTGGATTTTCGCCGTAGGCGCGCTGTTCGTCGCAGTAATCGTCGCCTGCGTGGCGCTCTGGCAAACCCACCGATCCGCCCACGGCGATCCGATCAAAATGATCCGCACCGAATAAGAGCGCCAACGATAACGACCCAAACGAACCGTTCACCGAACTGCAATCTTTTTACCGCATGAGAAATATAACCCTGGCCCGACGAAACCTTTTTAAAAGAGGACAAAACAACGGGATTAAAATCCTCTCGCTGGGCGTCGGCCTGGCGGTAGGATTGGTGCTGATCGCCAAAATCTACTTCGAACAGACCTACGACGATTTCTATCCGGCCGCCGACCGGATTTACCGCATATACGGGAACTATTCGATGCCCGGCGAAGAGGGCGGCGAACCCTCTCTGATGCTTTCCGGTTATACCAGCGGCGGAGTCGCTCCGGGCCTGAAAACCGAAATTCCGGCGATCGAAGCGGCCACCCGGTTTACCGTTTTCAATTTCTCAGACAAAGAGGATGTCTTTTTCACCGAAAACGAAGAGCGTCGCTCCGGGAAATTCATCATGGCGGACTCCTGCTTCTTCGACGTGCTGCCACGCCCTATGCTGATCGGAAACGCCAAAGAGGTGCTCGCCCGGCCGATGTACGCGCTCGTTTCGGAAACGCTGGCCCGCAGTATCGGACACGGAGAAAACGTCGTGGGGAAAAACATCCGGCTGGACAGCTACCCGAACAACACGATCATCATAGGTGGGATATTTGAAGAGATGCCCGAAAACAGCCACATCCAATACGATGCGATCGTCTCACTAGCCTCTATTTCCAAGTTTTTCTGGGACGGAACCGACAATTGGATAGGCAACGAGCGCTACGGCAGTTTCGTCAAATTGCATCCCAGTGCCAGCCCCGAAAGCATAACGCCGGCCATAGAGAAAGCCAAAGGAAAATACCTGGACACAGAATCCCTGCAAAAAGCCGGTTACCAAGTATCTTACACATTACAACCGCTGACCGGATTGCACAGCAGCGATCCGGCCACCGGGCGGATGAGCATAATGCTAGCTCTGCTGGCTTTCGCGCTGTTGTTCACAGCCGTGATGAATTACATCCTGATCGTCATCTCGTCGATGGTAGGGCGCAGCAAGCAGGTGGCCATCCAAAAGTGTTACGGAGCCTCGGGCCGCAATATCTCGGGATCGATCCTGACCGAAACGTTATTGCACCTGTTCCTGTCGCTGGGCATAGCGGTTCTGTTCGTCATCGCATTCCGGACGACGGCTGAAGAGTTGCTGAACGTCCGGATTTCAAGCCTCCTTTCGTGGAGCAGCGGAGTAATCCTGACGGGAGTATGTCTGATCGTATTCATCATCACAGGCCTGATTCCCTCCAGCCTCTTCTCCCGCATTCCGGTGGCAACGGCCTTCCGGCGCTACAGCAAATCGAAGCGACACTGGAAACGGGCCCTACTGCTCGTCCAGTTCACGGCCTGCACACTGCTGACCATCCTGCTGATTATCATCGCACGGCAATATCATATGCTGGTGAACGACAATCCGGGCTACTCCTTCGACCGGCTGCTCTATTGCCAAACCGAAGGCGTCGCCCCGGCAGCCCGCGCCAAAGCGATCGAAGAGCTCAGGCGCCTGCCGTGCGTCGAACGGGTCTCCTCAGCCGACGCATTGCCCGTATTCGGGTCGGGAGGTAACAATGCCTTCTACGACGACAAAAAGGCTTTCAATTTTTCGGATCTTTCGGAAGTGGACACGGCCTATTTCGCGACGATGAACATCCCGATCATCGACGGCCGGAGATTCGAATCAGGCAGCTACAAATCTCCTTCGATCATGGTCAGCCGCGCGTGGGCCGACAAAATGGTGACCGTTTCGGGCTGGAAAAACGGCGTCACAGGCAAAACCGTCCGGATGACCCAACACGGCAACGTACTGATTACCGGAGTATACGACGACATTCGAATCGGGGGGAGCGGCCTGCACGACGACCCGTCAATCCTCGTGTACAGCAATCAGCCGCAGCGCTTTATCCTGATCCGGCTGTACGAAATGTCGCAGGAAAACATCCGGCGGGTAAGCGACCTGCTGACCCGCACGTTGACCGGGAAAGACATCGTCGTGATTCCATATAAAGCGGAGATAGCCTATCTCTATAACGATTCGCGGCTGTACCGCAATTCGGTTCTCATCGGGGGAATCATCACGCTGATCATTTCGGTTATCGGCCTGATCGGTTACGTTCGCGACGAGACCGTGCGGCGCAGCAAGGAGATCGCCTTGCGCAAGGTGAACGGTGCGACTGCAGGACAGATCATCGGCATGCTGACACGCGAAGTCTGCCTGTTGGCCCTGACCGGCGCCCTGGCCGGAGGTGCGCTCGCGTACCTGGCCGCAAGGAAATGGCTCGAACAATTCCCCGAAAAGATCGCGCTGTCGGCGTGGATATTCCTCGCCGGAATTCTTTTCATGCTGCTGATCGTCACAGGCTGCGTCATCCTCCAGTCCTGGCGCATCGCAACCGAAAATCCCGTCAACGCGATCAAAGCCGAATAAACAGACACCAAAATCCGTCCACACACTATACTACGCCAAGTTATGCAACTGATTCTGCGAAACTTTATAACCATCCTCAAACGCTTCAAAACGGCAAGCATCCTCAACGTCCTGGGGCTGTCAACGGCTTTCGCAGCTTTCCTCATTCTCCTGATGCAGGTTCGCTATGAACAGAGTTTCGATAAGTTCCACTCGAAAGCGGAACGTATTTACCGCCTGGAAGCGCAGGACGAAGAGGCGGGACGTACCTTATATGCCTGTATCCTGTCGCGCCCGCAAATCGAAGAGTTCGCCGCCTCTTCGCCGCACATCGCAGCCGGAGCGCTGACCGAAGACCAGGATGAGGTTTACCTGACCGTGGAACAGGGTGACCACCCGACGGGAATGCGCGAGCAAATGGTACTCTGCACCCCGGAGCTGGCGCAAATTTTCGATTTTGCCATGCTCGAAGGAGATACCACCGCCCTGCGCACTCCGGATCAGGTCCTCATTCCCCAAAGCATGGCCCGCAGGATGTTCGGCCACCGACCGGCCTATGGAGCGCAAATTACTTACGGATCGGAGCGCCTGACCGTCGGGGGCGTCTACCGGGATTTCCCACGCAACACCCAAATCCACAATGCGCTGTACCGCAACATGGGCAAGCGGTTCGCCAACCAGCGGGGCATGTGGGCATTCAAGGGATACATCCTGCTCGACAGGGCCGCAAACAAGCAGCAGGTTGTGGACAACTACATGAAGAACTATGTGGCACCCCATCCCGACCAACGGCAAAAAGACTACCGGTTAACACTGCTCTCCGACGTTTATTACACGAACGACTCCGAGGACATGACCCCGCAAACGCATGGGGACAAAGCGCAGACACGCCTGCTGCTGATCGTGGCGTTCCTGGTAATCGCCATCGCAGCGATCAACTTCATCAACTTCACCACGGCACTCGCTCCGATGCGCATCAAGAGCATCAACACACAAAAGGTGTTGGGCTGTTCCACGGGAATCCTGCGTGCCGGACTTATTTTCGAAGCCGTCGGGCTGAGCCTGATCGCTTATCTGGTCGCACTGGTTATCGTCCATGTGCTGTCGCTGACCTCTTATGCCGGCCTGATCTCGGCGGACATGGCCCTCACGGCCAACGTGCCGCTGGCAGCTTATGTCGCCGCAGGCGCATTGCTGGTGGGCCTGATCGCCGGACTCTATCCGGCCTGGTACATTACTTCCTTTCCGCCGACCCTGGTACTGAAAGGTTCTTTCGGGCTTTCGCCAAAAGGGAAACGATTGCGAACCGTTTTGATTTCCATCCAGTTCATCGTATCGATCGTCCTGATTATCTCACTGCTGTTCGTCAAGATACAAACCCGTTACATGCAAACCACCCCGCTGGGATTCGACAAAGACAACATCGCCATCACGGAAATCAGCCCCGATATTTACCGCAACCACCGCGAGGCACTGACCGACCGGCTCGAATCGTTCCCGGGCATTACCCATGTCAGTTACGCAAACAAAAAGTTGTGCAATTCGGACGATTACGGTGTTCAAGGCATTATGGATCAAGGGATAAACATCCATTTCGGCATTATGGCCGTCTCCCATAACTTCCTGACGACGATGAGCATCCCGATCATCGACGGCCGGAATTTCACCGATGCCGACGCCCGCAAGCAGGATGCGGCCACCCTGATCTGCAATCAAAAAATGGTCCTGGAGAATCCCCAACTTATCCCCGGGAAGCGCCTTGCAGACGGATTTGTCGCGGACATCGTAGGAACCTCTGCCGACATGCATTTCACCTCGCTGAGGAAACCGGTCGATCCGTTTGCCCTGATGCTGGTCTCAACAAAAAGTTCCCAGGTATTGAATTTCTGTTATGTGAAAATCAAAGCCGGCACCGACCTTAAGGCTGCGGTCGGACACATCAACCAGTCGATCCACGCCATCGACCCTGCCTACCCGGTGAACGTGGAGTTCTTCGACAATGTGTTGAATGCACTGTACCAGGGTGAAATCAAACTGAACCGGCAAATTACCCTATTCAGCCTGCTGGCGATTCTCATTTCGATGATCGGCGTTTTCGGGCTCGTCATCTTCGACACGCAATACCGCCGCAAGGAGATCGGGATCCGCAAGGTATTCGGCGCGACAGTCGGAGAAATCCTCACGATGTTCAACAGGACTTATCTCTACATTGTTGCCGTCTGCTTCGTAATCGCCGTACCGGTAGCGTGGTACGAAATAAAACTCTGGCTGCAAAATTTCGCCTACCAAACCCCCATCCGCATCTGGGTTTTTGCCGTAGCGCTGCTGGCCGTACTGGCTGTCACTATCCTCACCGTCACGCTCCAAAGTTACCGTGCCGCCACTGAAAACCCGGCCCGATCGATCAAAGCGGAATAAGTCCCGGAAAACAAATATAACCAAACACTTACACCACAACGATGAAACTGATCCTGCATAACTTCCTGACCACCCTCAAGCGGTTCAAAACGGCCAACCTGCTCAACATCCTGGGCCTGTCGATCGCCTTTGCAACCTTCATCATCATCCTGATGCAGGTCCATTACGAACGGGGATTCGATAAATTTCACTCCAAGGCCGATCGGATTTACCGGTTGGAAAATGCAGGATTCCCGGACGGGGCGGGCTTTGCCGCGGTCAATTCGCGCCGCGATATCGACGAATTCATCCTTTCGTCGCCGCATATCGAAGCGGGAGCCATGCTCTACCCCTACTGTCGCGAAAGCCACTTCAGCAAAGAAGTGAACCCGGAAATTTGGTTCCAAGGCAATTTCGTTCCCTGTACGCCGGAAATCGCACGGATTTTCGATTTCGACATGGTTGAAGGCGACACCTCCGCCCTCCGTTATCCGGACCGGGTCCTCATCCCGCAAAGTACGGCCCGGAAGGTATTCGGTAACGAAGCGGCCCTCGGTCGCCTGATTCATGCGGGTGAACAGCCTTTCGGAAGCGATTATACCGATTTTACCGTCGGTGGTGTATACCGGGATTTTCCCGGTAATTCGCAAGTACACAACTGGATGTATATCCGCATAAACGATACGCAGAAAGGGAAATGGTACCGCAATTTCTCGACTTACATCCTGTTGGATTCTCCCGACAACCGAGACGCGGTGATCGACAACTATATGCGCAACTACGTAACCGGCAGTACTGCCGAGAAAAAACCGACCGCCTACCGGTTGAATCTGCTTTCGGACATTTACTATACGACCGGAGTCGATTTCGACGACGAAGGTCTGCACGGCAACCGGGATATGACCCGTACACTGATCCTGATCGCACTGCTGATTGTGATGATCGCATCGATCAACTTCACGAACTTCTCCACCGCGATGGCTCCGATGCGCATCAAAAGCATCAATACGCAAAAAGTGCTGGGCAGTCCTGTCGGTGTTTTACGGCGAAACCTGATTTTCGAGGCGACCTGCATTGCACTGATCGCTTACCTGATCAGTCTGGCCATCGTATCGTTCGTGCTCAGAAGCGGTTTTACGGAATTGATCTCCGTAAACCCTTCACTGCAAGATCAGGTACCGCTATTGCTCTTCTGCGGAGGGATCGCACTGGCCATCGGCTCTCTGGCCGGAGCCTATCCGGCTTGGTATCTGACCTCCTTCCAACCGGCCCTGGTGCTGAAAGGTTCGTTCGGCCTCTCCCCGCAGGGCCGAAAGCTTAGGACAATCCTGATTTCGGTGCAATTCGTCATTTCGATCGTATTGATCGCCGCCACACTGATCATCCGGCTCCAAAACCACTACATGCAGTCCTCTTCCTTGGGATTCGACAAAGAAAACATAGCGCTCGTACCGCTGAGCCAGAAAATCATCAAACAGAACGGAACGCGCTACACCGACAAACTGCTGCAATACCCCGAAATCGAGGCGGTAGCCTTTGCCAACGAAAGGTTGTGCGGCACGACCGACTACTCGATCTCGAACAGTGATTTTCACGGCACGACCCAAGGCTTCGGCACGGTGCACGTCTCTTATAACTTTCTGGATGTAATGGATATTCCTGTCATTGAAGGCCGCAATTTCACCGCATCGCAACACCCCGGCCCCCCGGTCGTCGCTCAGTCATCACAATCGGCGAAACCATCGAAAACCGCGGCGGTTGCAGCCCGTCCTTTCATCTTTAACCGGAGAGCAGCCGAACAGTTTGAATTCTCACTGGGGGACCAAATCACCGCCTGGGGTGGTCCTACCGAAATTATTGGTGTCATGGAGAATATCCACAGCGGATCTCTGCAACACCAGATCGCCCCACTCGCTTTCATCGGATATCGCAATCCGGTGTCGCTGCCGATCTCCTATGTACGGATCCGATCTCATACCGATCTGGGCAAAACCGTCTCACAGATCAAATCCGTCGTGCACGAACTCGATCCGGAGTGGCCGTTCCAAATCGAATTTTTCGACCGAAATATCGACACGCTTTACCAGCGCGAGACCAGATTGGGCAAACTAATTACGCTTTTCAGCCTGCTGGCTTTGTTCATCTCGGTGATCGGAGTGTTCGGGCTGGTGGTATTCGATACACAGTACCGCCGCCGGGAAATCGGCGTCCGCAAGGTGTTCGGTGCGACTATCGGCCAGATCCTGTTGATGTTCAACAAAAGCTACATCCGCATCCTGTCAGTTTGCTGCGTCATCGCACTTCCAATCGCCTATTATTTCGTTCATCGTTACCTCGAAGGGTTTGCCTACAAAACCCCGATCCCGCTGTGGATCTTTGTCACAGCATTGAGTATCGTGCTTGCAGTAACGGTTTTAACCGTCACGCTGCAAAGTTACCGTGCCGCCACTGAAAACCCGGCCAATTCGATCAAAACAGAATAACAAACCCTAAACGACCGTAACATGATCGCACTGAAAAACTTCCTGCACACGCTGCGCCGTTACAAAGCGGCCACACTGCTGAACATTTTGGGGTTGGCAGTAGCCTTTGCAGCCTTCTACATCCTAATGGTACAGGTGCGCTTCGACCTGAATTTCGACCGGAGTTATCCCAAAGCGGAGTGCATTTACCAGATTGCATTACCTCAGTTCTATGAAGAGGGAAAGGGATACTCGTCTTTCATTCCCCGTCCGGACGGGGAAAAGGCGATCGCTGCATCGCCCCACATCCGGCAGGGCGGATGCAAGAACATCATGGGAATGTCCGAAACCTCGCTGTACGATCCAGAACAGGGCCCGTCTGCAGGACTCAACAGGCATCCCGTTTATCAAATATCGCACGGCCTGCTCGAAGTGTTCGGTTTCCGATGCATAGAGGGGAGTTTCGCCCGCTTCGAAGAACCGAATACGGTGATCCTCTCCCAAAAGACAGCGCGGGCCCTCTACGGAGGAAAAAGCGCCGTCGGCCGCAGCCTGGTGTTCAACGACGACAGCCGGCATCCGCGGGAAGTGATCGCCGTCTACGAGGATTTCCCGGACAACTCTTCGGTACACAACGGAGCGATCACCGATATCGGAGAACATTTTCTCAACCGAACGTCCAACTGGATGTACAATTATTTGGTCAAACTCGATTCGCCCGACCACATGGAGGAGACGCGGCAGGCCATAATCGCCGGATTGAAAACACTCCGGCCGGATGTCAAAGCCGAGGTATTCGAAAAAGTCCGGCTGGTACAGTTGCACGAGCTCTATTTTTCCCCGGAATTCCAATCCATGTTCCGAGGAAACCGGGCGACGGTCTACTCGCTGCTGACCATCGCCATCCTGATCGTAGTCATCGCGATGATCAATTTCATCAACTTTTCGGTGGCACTGGTTCCGCTGCGCATCCGCAATATCAATACGCAGAAAGTACTGGGCCGCCCGACCCCGGCACTGCGGTGCGATACCGTGCTCGAAGCTGCCGGGACTGCGCTGATCAGTTTCCTGCTGGCTATCATCATCTCGATTATCGGAGTCTTCGGGCTGGTCATTTTCGACACGCAGTACCGACGGGGAGAAATCGGGGTGCGCAAAGTGTTCGGCGCGACGGTCGGCGAAATCCTCGCGATGTTCAACAAGACCTATGTACGCATCATTGCCGTCTGCTTCGTAATCGCCGCACCGATAGCCTATTATGAGGTATCACTCTGGCTCAAGAATTTCGCATCCCGTACCCCCGTCCACATCTGGGTGTTCGCAGCGGCCTTGCTGATCGTGCTGTCGATTACGCTGCTGACCGTCACGCTGCAAAGTTATAAGGCCGCAACAGAAAACCCGGCAAACGCCGTTAAAAGCGAATAGGCTGCCGGCGAACTTACACCGAACACGCACTAAACACGCCCCCGCATTAACTAAAACGAATACACTACGGCCTAAACTACCCAAGACCATGAAAACCATCTTCGATTTCCGGACATTTCTCAACTTTCTGGGCCGCAACAAGCTCTATACGGCGATCAATATCTTCGGATTTTCCATCTCGCTGATGTTCGTGATCCTGCTGGTCACCTATACCCGTCAGGAATACGCCGTGGATCAGTTCCACTCCAACAAAGAGCGGATATTCCGGCTGTGCGACGAAACGGACGCCTGTTTCGCCCCGTTGATCGGCCGGGACCTGAAAGCGCGTTACCCGGAGATCGAAACCTACGTCCGCTTGTTTGAGACGGATGAGGTCGCAACAACTGGAGAACGCCACTTGAAAGCAAAGATACTGTTGAGCGACCCCGATTTCTTCAGGATGTTCTCGTTCCGACTCGCAGAAGGCGATACCGCCCAAGTCCTGCGGTCGAAAAACGGGGCGCTCCTTTCCGAATCGTTCGCGCGCAACCTGTTCCCCGAAGGGGATTACCTCGACAAAACCGTTACGATCAAAGGCGAAAGCGTCCCGGTGACGGGAATTCTCCGGCCGTTCGGCAACAGCCAGTTCGTCACTCCGGACGTGATGCTCTCTTTTGAAGAATGGGCACCCTTAGTTTACGGGTGGGACGGTGTCCTGAAACGCGGATACGCCAGTGCTTCGTTCCCGCTGTACCTGATGCTGAAACCGCATGCCGACCTGTCGGCCAAGATGCCGGATATGCTCTCGCACCTCAAAACCTACTACTGGCCCTACAAAGACGACCATGCCCGTGAATTGACAATCATTCCCCTAACCGAAGTTTACCTATCCAATCCGTTATACGCGAGCGAACAGATCCGGATCGGCAGCAAAACGCTGATCAACACGTTTTTCAGCGTAGCCATGCTGATCCTGCTGTTCGCCGTAATCAACTACATCAATCTCTCGACAGCCCAATCCGAATCCCGGGCCCGGGAGATGGCCGTCCGGCGCCTGCTGGGCTGCTCACGCAAAGCGCTTTTCACCCGGCTGATCGTCGAATCCGTTCTGCTATGCATCCTTTCATTGCTGATCGCCCTGTTGCTGGCACGGACAGCCGAGCCGGTTTTCAACCGCATCCTCCAAACCGACATCTCGGTAAGCGATCTCTTTTCGGTCAGTTCCCTGGGAATCGGTGCCGGGATCGTCATCCTGCTGGGCTTCCTGACGGGAGTGATACCGGCCTCCGTCATCACACGGGTCCGCCCGATCGATGTAGTCCGCGGGAGTTTCCGGCACAAAACCAAAATGATTTACAACAAAATCCTGATCGGGTTCCAATACCTGATCACGATCGTTTTGCTGGGCTGCACACTGGCCATGTCCTGCCAGATCGACATGATGCTGCATGCCGACCTGGGTTTCGACACCGCAAACAAACTTTACCTTTCCATTCCCGACCTGAATCCGGGCCAATCCGCCGGATTGAAAAACCGGTTGGTGCAAATTGCGGGGGTAGAAGATGTCACCCTCGCCCGGGGGATTCCCATGTTCGGCTACAACAATACTTCGGGTTCGTGGCACGACCGGCCGATCAGCATACAGATATTCGGAGGAGACAGTTCTTATCTGAAAATTATGGGTTTCCGCATCCTGCGCGACAACCGCACCGACGACCGAAAAGCGATATGGCTCAATGAAACGGCAATGCAGGCGATGGAACTGCCCGACTCGGCTTCGTACTGCGAATATTTCAAATGTCCCATCGCCGGGATAGTACAAGATTTCCGGTATAGGGATCTCACCCATCCGGCCGAACCCTGTATCATCGAACACATGCAGGACAATTACTGGCCGTGGGCATGCATCATACAGTTGACGAACTTAGATTCCCCGGTCACACTCCGGACAATCGAGCGGGTTTACAGGGAATACACAGGCGGCATGCCTTGCGAGTATAAGACATACGATGAGGTCATGCACCAACAATACGCCGCCCAGCAGCGGATGTCCGATATCCTGTTCGGTTTCACGCTGGTAGCCATCCTCATTTCGGCATTGGGTATCCTCGCCATGGCGACCTATTTCATCCGGCAGCGTTCGATGGAGATCGCCGTCCGCAAGGTCTTCGGATCGACGAACCGGGAAGTGCTGCAACGGTTGGTCCTTCACTTCGTCCGCTATGTATTAGCCGCTTTCGTCATCGCCGTACCGGTCATCTGGTACCTGATGCACGACTGGCTCTCGCAGTACGTCCTGCGCATCCCGCTCAGCTGGACGATCTTCGCGCTGGCCGGACTGACCGCGCTGGCCATCGCAGTGGCGACCGTCTTCGGCCAAAGCTGGCGGGCCGCCAACAGCAATCCGGTGGATGCCATCAAACGGTAACATTTGCAAACAAACGATATTGAATCCATAACCATTTAAAACCAAACATCATGTTAAAGATCGAAAACCTGAGCAAAACCTTCCGCACGGAAGAGATCGAGACGATCGCGTTGAACAACGTTTCGATGGAAGTGAAAGAGGGTGAATTCGTCGCCATTATGGGGCCGTCGGGCTGCGGCAAATCGACGCTGCTGAATATCCTCGGCCTGCTGGACAACCCCACCGCAGGCAAATATTACCTGCTGGACAAAGAGGTCGGCGGGCTGAAGGAAAAAGAGCGTACCCTGTTCCGCAAGGGCAACATCGGATTCGTCTTCCAGAGCTTCAACCTGATCGACGAACTGAATGTCTATGAAAACGTAGAACTGCCATTGATCTACCTGAAAGTGAAAGCGGCCAAACGCAAAGAGATGGTACACGAAATTCTCAGCCGCATGAACATCAGCCATCGTGCCGGACACTTCCCGCAGCAGCTTTCCGGCGGTCAGCAACAGCGCGTAGCGATCGCCCGCGCCGTGGTGGCAGGTCCCAAACTGATCCTCGCCGATGAGCCCACCGGTAACCTGGACTCGAAAAACGGCAAAGAGGTGATGGACCTGCTCACAGACCTGAACCGCAACAGCGGTGCGACGATCGTGATGGTGACCCACTCGCAGCACGACGCGTCGTTCGCGCACCGCGTGGTCAACCTCTTCGACGGCGAGATCGTAACCGACATCAAGAACCGGCTGTAGCCTGCGGGTCGTAATTCCGGCCGCAAGGCCGGTCCGCGGTAAACCGCCCCCGCCCCGGAAAGTGATTTTTTCTTCACTTTTCGGGGCGGTTTGCTTGTTAAAACAAGTTGTTTCGGTTACATTTGCTTTCGCCAAAAAACTTTTAACCGAACCTTTAACGTCCAATTTGCATGAACCCGAAACCTAAACTGGTATCCCGTGCGGTCTTGGTGCCGTTTATTCTGGTCACCTCCCTCTTTTTCGCCTGGGGCTTCGCCAACGACATCACCAACCCGATGGTGAAGGCCTTTTCCAAAATTTTCCGCATGAGCACCACTGACGGCGCACTCGTGCAATTGGCTTTTTACGGCGGTTATTTCGCAATGGCCTTCCCAGCGGCGCTGTTCATCAGGAAATTCTCATACAAATCGGGAATCCTGGTCGGTCTCGCCCTTTATGCATGCGGTGCGCTGATGTTTATCCCGGCCAGCAAAACCGGCCTCTACTTTCCATTCCTGATCGCCTACTTCATCCTCACCTGCGGACTCTCGTTCCTCGAAACCAGTTCGAATCCCTATATCCTCAGCATGGGCGACGAATCGACCGCTACCCGCAGGCTGAACCTCTCGCAGGCGTTCAACCCGATCGGATCGCTGCTGGGCATGTTCTGCGCGATGCAATTCATCCAGGCGCGAATGAGCCCGCTCGACACGGCGGAACGGGCACAACTCTCGGACGCAGAATTCGAAGCGGTCAAAGCCGCCGACCTGAATGTCCTGATCACTCCTTATGTGATTGTAGGATTGGTTATTTTGGCTCTTTTCTTCCTGATATTTTTCACCAAAATGCCGAAAAACGGCGATAAAGACCACTCGATGAACCTCGGGCGCGTGCTCAAGCGCATTTGGGCCATCCCGCGCTACCGCGAAGGAGTGATCGCACAGTTCTTCTACGTCGGGGCACAGATCATGTGCTGGACATTCATCATCCAGTACGGAACGCGGGTTTTCACCCAAACGGGCATGGAAGAACAAGCCGCAGAGGTGCTTTCGCAGCGTTATAACATCGTGGCGATGGCAATCTTCTGCGTAAGCCGCTTCATATGTACGTTCCTGATGAAATACTTTTCGCCGGGGGCCTTGTTGATGACATTCGCCATCGCAGGCTCCGCACTGACCGCAGGCGTAATCGGATTTCAGAACATTAACGGGATGTACTGCCTGGTAGGCGTATCGGCATGTATGTCGCTGATGTTCCCGACAATCTACGGCATTGCGCTCGAAGGGCTGGGCGACGATGCCAAATTCGGAGCTGCGGGCCTGATCATGGCTATCCTCGGCGGTTCGATCATGCCTCCTGCACAGGCGGCGATCATCGACCAGGGGATGCTGTTCGGCCTCCCGGCCGTAAACGTATCGTTTATCCTGCCCCTGATCTGTTTCCTGGTTATCATCGTGTACGGCTACCGGAGCCATACGATCCACCACCGCGATAGAAGAACGGCAGCTAAGGCATAGCGCTCCGGTTCCACCTTACTGCCGCCTGCCATATGAAAAGTTTAATTATTTGCGCGCTGGGTTCGCTCTTTTTCGGCTGCCATCATCAACCGAAAGAAGCGTCTGTTCCCCCCGCAATCACGAATACACAAGCCGCCGATACCATGTGGAAAAAAGAATTTGAACAACTGCTGCCCAAACTGGGCCACCGCAATTGGATTCTGGTCGTGGACAAAGCTTTCCCGTTACAAAGCGCGCCGGGCATCGTCACGATCAACACCGGCGAGCCGATGCGTCCCGTACTCGGCGAGCTCGTCCGGATGCTTGAAAAAGCTTCGCACGTCAAGCCGGTTTATTACACCGATCTCGAGTTAAATTCGCTTTCGGACGACCTTTGCCCGGGAACGGAACAGGCCCGTACCGAGATTTTCCAGGCCCTGCAGGACGCCCAGGTCAACACGATCCTGCACGAAGAGGTTTTCTCGAAGATCGACACGGCATCGAAACTCTTTACCACCGTGGTACTGAAAACCGAATCAACCATTCCCTATTCGTCGGTATTCATCGAACTGGACTGCGGGTACTGGAGCGCTGCCGCAGAAAAAGCATTGCGGACAAAAATGAAATCGCGCCCGAAACGGTAAGCCGCGAATCCGGCGGAGTACAGTTTAAACCTTATTTCCGGACATTGCCAAGCAGTTCCGTCCGGCAGGAATGATACGCTGCCCCATGAATTTGGCTTTCAATATCTCCGAAATTGCTTTTTCCGGCGGACTGATCAATGGCTGACACGCAGAATAAAGCGTGTCCGAATGCAGATTAAAGATCATGCAACTAATCATGCTATTAATCACAGTATCGTAGTAGTAATAAATAATATCAAAATTATGAAAAACATACTGTTATTGACTTTTTTATTATACCCTGCTTTGTGTTTGGCACAAAATGTCAAAGTTTCATCTTCGACGGACGATTTTACAGGAACTAGGGCTATTACTACCTCCTGGGTTCGAATTCATAACGGAGGGGCCACCGGATATTTGCAAACCCGAGCGCGTTTCAGACATGCTGGTAATGCTGACTTTATCGAGTTTCGTATACATACAGAACCCTCAATGATGTCATGCGATGCAGGAAATCAGGTTTTATTCAAAACGGAGCATGATGTGATTCCCGCAGAAAATATGGGATATGCAATTTCAACTCCCGGAGCTTGGCATCCGGCAGAGATTAATAACCGACTCGGTTTATATTTGGTTTGTTCTTTAGATGCATCACAATTGAAAGGCAAACAAGTCTCTAAAATTCGATTTTTTGTAAACGGGAGCTATGTCGATATCAAGTTGACAAAAAATGATCAAAGACGGTTTAATGCTTTGTATGATGCTTTCATGAAGGTGTTGGGATAGGTGATATTTAATAAAAACTCTTAAATCGGTCTACAAAACACGCATAAAATCAGGCTTATATTTGTCGGTGCAGCTTACCAAAACAAGCGTTGCATCTTGTCCGCTGACAGATTAACGGCTTGCGGGCAACACACCAACCTTTACATTATATCCTGATAGTTGTTGTGCCCTTGCCAATATACGACTTTTCAGCAATACTCAGGAACATCCGCAGACATCCCGATCAGGAGATGCGCACGAAGCAGGTTACACCAACCGCCGGATCAGCGCTTCACGTTCGCCGTACAGGTAGTCGATCGGCGGAATTTCGATCATCGTATAGACGCCGGGCTGCTGCACCAGTGACGCCCGGGCCGCAGAAACGAGAATCTGCCCGGTCAGCGCAGGATTGTTGATCGACATGTTGAACTCGAAACGTTGGTTCTGCGTCTTGCCCGAAACCCCTTTGCGGGTCAGGTTCACGCCGTGTCCCATGTCGAGAAGGTCATCGACGCACTCTACCTGCATCACATGTGTCTCGTCATGCACGAAATAGTCGTCGGATTTGATCGCCTGGGCCACTTTCGAAAAATCGTATCCCTCCTTCAATTCGACATAGACCATCCGGCGGTGGATACCCGTCCCGGTCGGAATCGTCATCGACAAAGCCGCTTTCACGCCGTCAACCGCTTTTACCGCCACGGTATGGCCCATACTCATGCCGGGGCCGAAATTCGTATAAGTTAACCCTTTCGGAGCACAGGCCTCGAGCAGTGCACGCACGACCGAATCGCTGCCGGGATCCCAGCCTGCCGAAATGACAGCCACGGCACCGTGTTCCTTAGCGACAGGCGTCAGTCGGCTGCGCAGGCCGGCAATGTCGGTGTGGATATCAAAACTGTCGACCGTATTGATCCCCAGCGCGAGGATCTTCCCGGCCTGCTCCTCGACGCTGCGCGACGGTGTGCACAGCACAGCCACATCGACCCCTTCGAGTTTCTCGACCGAATCAACCACACGGTACCCTCTCAGTTCGTCGGGCACATTCGACGCATCACGGCGCACGACGCCCGCCACTTCAAAATCGGGCGCTGCATCCAACGCCTCCAGCACATACCGGCCGATATTGCCGTAACCCACTACGGCTGCTTTGATCTTTTTCATCGTTCGTATTTTATCTGTTTAGTATCGGTTTTATCGTTTCAACATCGTCATGTCCAGCCGAGGGAATTTAGCCCCGAACCCCGACGACCGGTTGCGCCCCGGGAGGGATCCTCATCGGGAAACTCTCGGCTATAAAAATCTCCACCGGATGCAAACCTAGCCCGCTCCTCCCGGAAAGCAGTCCACCCGGTTCAGAGCCCGATCAGCCGCAACTCCCCGGCAATGGCTCCCTCCCGGCGCACGATCTCCAGCAACGACTCCTGCATCGGTTCCGGCGGTACCACGATTCCCCGCGCTTCAGGATGGTTCAAGACCCACTCCAGTCCCGCATTTTGCAACGCGAAAGTGGTTTCGATATAACGCAGATGCGTCGGCTCCTCCAGCGCAAAATTCACCGCCACCTTGCGGTTCAGCACGCTCTGCTCCGGGAACAGGGGGCCGTATTCATCCTCGGCGCCGATATTGACCAGCACCTGCCCCTCCAGAAACGGCTCCACAGGATACCGGCGGCCGATCACACCCGCAACCGAGGTGGCCGTCACGATATGCGTCGCACGGCGAACCGCCGCCACGACCGCATCGGGATCTTCCATATCCACGAAGGGGAAATCCCCCACGGGAGTGTTCTCCAGCCGCCCGCGCACCGCAACGGCCTCGACCACTTCGACCGGAACACCCGCCGCCCTGAGCCGCATGCCCACACCGCTGCCGATCTTTCCGAAACCGAACAGCAGCCAACGCTGGGACGGTTCCACCCCCAGACCGAACGCCTGCAGGCCACGGATCAGGCCGTCGCCCGTTCCGAGCGCACCTTCGATCCGTTTGATCCGGCTGCCGTCGGTATTGAAACAGGGTTTATCGCAATCGGCATAGTAACCGATCCCCGAATGGGTCAGTTCGGCGAAACCGTATTTGGGGCGCAGGTCGCTGTGCAGGCCGATGCAATCGGAAACCAGATCGAAACCCTCTTCCTTGTCCGTCGCGATTCGAATTCCCTGAGCTTCGGCCCATTCGATGAATGCCGGGTCGTACGGCACCCCACCGATATGCGACAAAGTCACCTCCGCCCCACCCGCCACCAGCGGCAAAAATTTGGCGATCGTATTAAAAAACAACGGAGTAGCCTCCAATATCCTCAATCCGGAAAACGGTCGGCGAGCTTGGAAATCGTTGTATTGCGCGCGAATCACGGGGTAATCCTGCGGCGCATAATGGGATTCGAGATATTGCAGCAATTTTTCGGTCATCGACAACCTGTGTAGCGGGTTCAAAACCGGTGTTTCCAGTGCAAAACCGAAACTTTGCACAGAGAATCGAACAAAGATACATTTTTTTTGACATTTCCCATTTGTCCGGCCAATTTACCCACCGTACCGGACAGGATATATTATAAAACAGGCCGGCC
>OGPW01000401.1_pt1 | contig 34986 bp, 40 predicted proteins | sample 1553061 | NCBI WGS metagenome assembly OGPW01 (sample SAMEA2580292, study PRJEB22360) | human gut metagenome | biome: human gut; feature: human-associated habitat; material: faeces | place: Denmark | collected 2008/2010
AGAGATGACTTATGTTAATGCCTAGTATTTTTGGAGAAAACTTATTTGATGATTTTTTTGATTATCCATTCGTAAAAAATGAAGCGGAGTCAAATGGTTTGATGAAGACGGATGTGAAGGATACCGAACATGGATATGAGATTACAATGAACCTTCCGGGAGTAAAAAAGGAAGATGTAAAGGCAGCATTGAAGGATGGTTATCTGACAATCAGTGCTACTTCAGATTCCAAGAAGGAAGAGAAAAATGATAAAGGACAGTACATCCGTCGTGAACGTTACACTGGTTCCTGCAGCAGAAGCTTTTATGTTGGTGATGCGGTAACTGAAGAAGATATCAAAGCCAAATTTGAAAACGGTACATTGAAGATGCTGGTTCCGAAAAAAGAAGAGCAGAAGGCTGTGGAAAATAAGAAATACATTGCCATTGAAGGATAATGTATTCATGACATAGATGTTCAATCTGCCGGACTTCCAAAGGAAGACCGGCTGACATGACAGGTTCATAAAAAGGAGGAATGACGTATGTTAATGCCTAGTATTTTTGGAGAAAATTTGTTTGATGATTTTATGAGTGATTTTCCATTCTTTGATGATAGAGATCTGAGAAAGACAGAAAGAAAACTGTACGGACACAATGCAAAACGCCTGATGAAGACTGATATCAAAGAGACAGATTCCGGCTTTGAACTGGAAATGGATCTTCCGGGATTCAAGAAAGACGAGATCAAGGTTTCACTGGACAACGGTTATATGACCGTCAGTGCGGCGAAAGGCCTGGACAAGGATGAGCAGGAGAAGAAATCCGGAAAATATATCCGCAGGGAGCGTTATGCCGGAGCCTGCGAGCGTTCCTTCTATGTAGGAGAGAATGTTACGGAAGCGGATATCAAAGGAGAGTTTAAACATGGTATTCTGAAACTGCTTGTTCCGAAGAAAGATAAACCGGCAGTAGAAGAAAAGAAATACATTGCCATTGAAGGCTAATGCGAAGATACAGGTGAGCGGGGGAGCGAAGAATGCTCCTCCGCTCTTGTGCTATTTGGAGAGAAAATGAACGAGAGGTGACGGTGATGAAACAATATATACTGGATACCCGGATGGGAACCATACAGGAAGAACCGATACAGGGAAAAATGGGCTGGGATGGAACAGAAAACCAGCAAGAGAATACGTGTCTGATACTGGCAGCAACACTAAAGGAATTTGAAGCAAGTGAAATCCTGCATCCCTGTAAAAAGGAGCTGCTTCACAGTCTGAACTGTGAGAAATACTGCAAAGTAGAGTTCTTTCATAATTGTATTCAGGGAATTATCCGGTCACCGTTGACAGATGGGCACAGGCAGAAGCCGTTCCTTTTTGGATTCCTGCTGTATCAGAACATGCTGTGGTTTGTGAGTGATGATGCAAAACTGCCGAACATGGTGGAACAGATTCGGGAAGAACTATATGAGGGGTTCTCTATTCAGGATTTTCTGCTTGCCTTTTTTAATCATCTGATTGAGAAGGATATGAGCTTCCTTCAGAAAATTGAAGATGGGCTGGAACGTATGGAAGAAAAAGTGCTTGACAGGAAAGAAGCCCACCTCAATGAAGCAATCATGCAGAACCGCAGGGAGTTATCACAGCGACACGGCTACTATCCTGGAATATGTATCTGCGATTCAGGCCATCATGATGCAGAAATCTGGAGGCAGGGGAACAGACCCGATGCAGTGTTCGGAAAGTCTGTATAATACAAGATTCTCACACAGTCCCGGTTCTATTACCAATCCGAATTATTCGATAGAGGTGGGAGTGCAGACCTTTGCAGACTGTATCAGTCAGGCAGGATGCAGCAGCCCACAGGATATGGATAAGTTAAGACTTGCATGACAGGGATATAACTATGGAAACGGATACATAGGATGGGCGCTGCAAAGAGGCGGATACACAGAAGCCAATGCTTTACAATTTTCACAGGAACAGGAAGCTTCGCAAGGATGGAGCAGTTACGGAGATCCCCAATACGTTCCCCATGTGATGCGGTATTATTCCGGTGGCAGCCTGTTTTGCATCATGGTGTGCAGAACAAAGTGGAATGGTTGCATCCGGACAAGTATTGAAGTTTTCAAGCTGTGCTGTAGGAGCAAGTTGGTTTCAGGGACAAGGAAGATGGAAAGGAAAAGGCTATACACCATCCGCAGGAGACTTTATCTTTTTTGATTGGAATAAGGATGGACAGGTGGACCATGTAGGGATTGTTGTGAATGTAGCGAATGGACGAGTGAATACGATTGAAGGAAATACAAGCAATATGGTGGCAATAGTGATAGTGGGATATGGATATATATAAACTCTATTGACAGAATCTCCTCCTTGTTATATATTTATAACAATAAATGTTATAAATATATAACAAGGAGGAGATTAATATGAAAAAAAGAAGTAATCCGATATCCTATCTTGGATGGTTAGGAATAGTGGGAGTGATAGGTATTAATACAGGAGATTTTATGTTGCAATTGTTCTTGATATATTTCATTTTTTTTACATATAGAAATATGCCAGCTGATGAATTATTTTGGTTGAATATAAGAAAATCAGCAACTAGAGCGTTTATATTGGAGATTATTTTAAATAGTGTGATGATTATTCTAATTACAATATTGGAAAAATATAATATATCTAGTAGTGCGATAAGAATTTCAATTATCAGAGGATTTGGAATAATATTTTTAATAGCGCTTTTGTTTTTTATTGTAATGTTAGCATGGTACGGAAAACAAGAACGAAAGAGTGTTGAAGACATATATGATAATAACAAATATTAAAGAGTTTAGAGAACAAAATAAGATGAGTCAAACGGAGTTGGCTCAATTAGTTGGAGTGAGAAGAGAAACAATAGGTCATTTAGAAAATGGACACTATAATCCATCATTAGTGTTAGCAGCGAAAATTGCAAAAGTATTTAATGTCACAATTGAAGATATGTTTATAATTATAGATGAATAACCAGAATTATACATATTATACTAATTCAGAGAAAATATTATTAAAATGCTAAATTAGTAAAAGAACAGGGGAGGGGATTACCGTGAAAAAAGTTTTTTTTGGTGGTTTAAAAAATCATTGGAAAGATTATATACTTGTACTAATATGTGGTATATTCATGGTCACAATTATCTTTTTATCAAATTCTTTAAGTGATTGTTTACAGTGGATAATTGATGGACAGATAACAGGTAATGCGGAAGAAAGTTATAGCTTTTTTGATTTTTCAATAACTTACCTTCTTCTGGTTTTTATGATGATTCTGATTATTTTTTCGTATATACGAAAAAGATCTTATGATTATGTTTTGCTAGATGTAATGGGAATTCAGAAACGGCATAAGTACATATTTATTGGATGTGAATATTTAGGAATTGTTGTGATTTCTATATTAGGCGGAATATTGTTTGGGGCAATATTATCTGAAATTATAAAGATTGAACTGGAAAAAATCTTTGCAAATATAATTTTTACAGAGATAAATTATGGATTTTCGCCTTTCCGGATGACTATAATTATCGGTTTTTGTGTTTTCGGACTTTTGTTTATTGTGTTTGATGAAGCAATCTCTTGCTTGGGGATGGATTCTCTATTGTCTTGTGGGAAAAAAAGTGGAAAACCTGTAAAAACAAGACCTAAAGTGTTTATTCTAGGAATGACATTTATGTTTCTTGCGTATATTAGTTTATGGTTTTATTGGGGAAAAGTTTCAAAAGGGATACCGTTAATTTTGTTGAGTATTGGAATACTGTTGGGAATGATTTCTATAGGGGCATATTATTTGTGCTATCTAAGAAAAAAGGAAAATAAATATTATAAAAAAATTACATGGTTAGATAATTGGTATCATAGATTTTTTTATAATATTAATATGTCTTTTATAATTACTGAATTTATTATAGTTACATTATATGGGTTTTCTATAGTTATATTCGATAATATTCCGGTTAATGAACCACAGAATTATCCTTATGATGTAGTATGGATGGCAAGTGACAAAGATATAGCATTTATAGACGAACTGAAACAAAAGTATGAGATAAAAGTAAAAAAACAACCTTGTATTAGAGTGACAACAACTGATCAAGGGGAGCATATGGGAATTTCTGCTTCAGCATATGAAAAATGGACAAAAGAATCATTAGATTTGAAAGACAATGAAATATATGTTGTTTATCAGAGAGAAAGATCAGAAAGAAATTATTTGGGAATTGATTTTGGTACAAAGAAACCAAGAATTTATATGGGGGAAGCAAAGGATGATCTATGGCAGTATATAACTGGAGTCCCTACGCCAAGTAACAAATTTGATACATCTTTTAATATTGTAGGAGAAGAAGAAAAAATTCTTACAGGCGTGTTTGGAAATAAAATTTCGGAACATATTATTGTGTTCTCAGATTCATATTATCAAAAGGTATGTAATAGGGTTGAGGGTCCCAACCTTATAGTTATGGTGCAGATACCGAAAAATTATGAGAAGGTTATTGAAGAAATATGTGCTTATACAAATGGGAGCGGAATCGTTTACGAGAAAAAAAATTTATTGTTACAAATAAGTAAAACAAAAATTATTAATGTATCGGCGGCAATTATTAATATATTCGTTCTTTTAATATGTTCCTTTTTTGTTTTAAGCATTAAGATGGAATGTGATTTCCCAGAACAGAAAGGGAAATATATATTTTATTCTCAAGGAGGCATGACGCATAGAAATATAAGAAAAAGTATTATGAAAGAAAGTTTTTGGACAGGAGGAATTCCAATTATATTTGGAGTAGTAATTTCAACTATTTTTATGGGGACAGAGGTATATTTAAAGAAATTATCGCTAGAATGGATCAAGCAATATGCGGTGAAATTAATGGGGACGATAACTGGAATTATATTTCTTTTTCTTTTTATTAGTATTTGTTTTGGAATTAGAAATATTATAAGAATTGAAAGAGAGGAGTAAAGATGAAGCCGGTAGAATATCAAAACATTTTAGCAGTAGATCATTTGGAAAAAGGTTATAATTATATATCGAGTAAGGGGGAAGAAGTGAGTTGTCCTGTATTAGAAAATATTTCTTTTCAGATAGAACCCAAAGAATTTGTTGGTATTATGGGACGTTCAGGATGTGGAAAAACAACATTATTAAAAGTTCTAGGGATGCTTGATAAACCTGAAAAAGGAACGGTGTTTTATAAAGGAAAAGATACAAAAGAAATATATGGAACAGAACTGGCAAAAATCAGACGAACAGAACTTTCTTTTATTTTTCAGGACTTTTGTCTTATGGACAGTTTATCGATAAAAGATAATATTTTGCTTCCACGAATATTAGATGAAGCAGAAATAGAGGAAAGCAAGAAAATTTGTGAAAATCTAACAAAAAAATTTAATATTAATAAATTGCTAAATAAAAAACCATATGAGTTATCTGGTGGAGAAAAACAAAGGGTTGCCATTTGCAGAGCATTAATTAATAATCCTCAAATTATTTTAGCAGACGAACCTACTGGAAATTTGGATTCAAATTCTTCAGAAGTTGTAATGCGTACTTTGGAAAGCATAAATGGAGAAATGGGAAAAACAATTCTTTTGGTAACTCACGATCCTATGATTGCTAGTTTTTGTAAAAGGATTATCTTTTTAAAAGATGGACAAGTAATTGAAAATTTGAAAAGAGCTGATAATAAGGAGATGTTTTATCAAGAGATATTAAAGAGGATGAAAAATTTATAAAATAAGCAAAAGATAAGATATAATAATTTTATGTTAATATAAAATTTATTATATATGAAATATGTATAATGGCTTGATATATTAGACTCGAAGAATGATATTTCATTTATTGAGTGGTGCGAATTGTTTGCGGATCAATATAAATTAAAAAAGCTTGTGATGGGTGAAGAAATTTAAGGGAGTTAGAGTTTTATGGCGTAGTAGTTTAATTGCTATGCCATTCTTTTTTGAGCATGAATAAGATATTGGTTTTATAGGACTAAATATTCTAGTTTATAAATAAAGCTTTGGAATTTATCGAAAATATAGAGTGAATCAAATTATTATATGTAATGAGCATATAGATTTGAATAATCCGGAGTGAAATCCATCACCTGTCCGGCACATGGAAATCACTTTTGGAAATCATTTTTGTGCATGTTGAATCATAATTTCTACAGGAATATTTGTAAAGGTTGCTCCGCACCGCAAATGCGGCAAGACCTTGACCAATATTCCCATAGAAATGGAACCGCAATCAAGCACAAAAAAGGTGATTTCCGAGTGCCGGAACTCTGATTTCCAAATTTCCGGATTTGTGATTTCGAGCCTCAAGAATATTCAAGATTCATGGGGGATTTTTTTATCAAGAGAGAAAATATAACATAATTCTACTGTTTTTTTACATGTGAAAAAAAACAGTAGGATTATGTTATATTATTATACTTACAAAAATTGTATATACCATACAGAGAGTTTGGAGTTGTTGGTATATACAAAAAAATAGGAGGAAAAGCAAATGGAAAGTGGATTACAAGAGTTAAAATTTTCAAGGTACAATCAAAAAGTAGAATTATCGGGCAAATTATTTCTATATAACGCATTGACGGGTGGGTATGCTAGTGTTGATGAGGAGTATAGAGATAATTTTGATAAATGTGATTTTAAAAAATTAGATTCGATGAAAGAGTTAGCAGAACTTCCAAACGCAATAATTAATCAATTAATGGAAGGAGGTTTTATAATTCCTAAGAATTTTGATGAGTTTAATGTTATTAAATCTATGCATTATAGAGGAAGATTTGGTGCGAATAAAGCATTAACAATGACTCTAATTCCGACAATGAATTGCAATTTTAGATGCCCATATTGTTATGAAAAAGATAAAAAATATCCAGTAAAAAAAATGACAACAGAGGTAATGGATGCAATTATAAAATATGTTGAATCGAGAATAGATAGTGTCGATCATATTTTTGTTACATGGTATGGTGGAGAACCATTACTTGGACTTCATGAAATACGAATTATGCAAAATAAATTGATAGAATTAGCATCTCAAAAAGATGTGCAAGTGTCAGGTATGATAATTACAAACGGTTATGGCCTTACAAAGGAGATATCAGATGAACTTGTACAAATGCAGATTAAAACTGCTCAAGTAACTATAGATGGTCCTGAGGAAATTCATAACAGAACACGATTTTTAAAAAATGGAGAAGGAACATATAGGCGAATCATTAATAATCTTTTGCAAGCTAATGAAAATCTAGAAGTGGTGATTAGAGTGAATATACAGAAAGAAAATATTAAGTATGTTCCGGAATTCGTAGATTCATTAAAGCAAGTAGGGATAGATAAAAGAAATAATATTAAACCATATTTTTCATTAGTAAGAGATTATGAAATTGATAAAGGCTACATATATTCTAGCTGTTTTTCAGTTCCAGAGTTTTCAGAAGAAGAATCAAAATTAAGACAGATATTATTGAAAAAAGGCTTTCAGCCGGCCAATAGTAATATACAACCTAAATTGTATGGTTGTGGTGCAGTTTCACCTAACTCTATATTAGTAGAGCCAGATGGGACATTACAAAAATGTTGGAACGTTGTCGGAGATAAAAATGAAGCAATAGGAAACATTATGGATATTGATGATGAATTCAACGGAACATTACAGGAATTGATAAATGAAAGCAAGTGGTATGCATGGTCAGAATTTGAAAATGAAGATTGTAAGAACTGTGAAGTGTTACCATTATGTATGGGTGGATGTCCGTATTATGCAGTAAAACGTAATGAATTATTTGAAAAATATCATTATCGATGTACTTCTGAAAAATACAATCTTAAAAATGTTTTACAAGAATTAGCAGAAGAGTATATAAATGAAAATTTATATAAAAATGAAGAGAAGGAGGTTTAAAGAATGAAATGGGTAAATAAACCAAGTAAAGAAGTGTTGGCAACATCTGCTAGAATGCATCAAAAAATTTGTGCCATAATAATATGTGCTACAAAACCTTGTCAACCAGTTGCTTGTAGTCAAAAAGCATTTCCGTAAAAATTATGGCGAGTAGGGAGGAGGTGAAAAAATGAAATGGGTAAATAAACCAAATGTAATGAGTGCAGGTGCATCACCAATAGGTTGTTTCGTTGATCCTTGTGATTTTTGTGGGCTTTACTTATGTTGGACTTATAAAGGTTAAAAATGTGCGCCCTCTATCGAGGGCGCATATTAAATGACTATTGAAATGTAATTATAATATTTAGAAAAAAGTGTTAAGCAATAAGAAGTGTTTTGTTTTGAATTTACAAAAAAATGATAGTTATAATTAACAGGACTGATATTAAAGAAAATGAAAATCTGTCAGAAAGTCACAGTATTTTAAATAAGAAGGATAATTTCGAGTCATAGGTGTAGTGGAGGTAATTTTGAACAATAGTAAAGAAAGTCGACTTGTAAAAAGAGCAATAAAAAAGTATAAATGGGATATTTTGAAAGTGTGGACTTTGAAAATTTTATTTCTTATAACTTCATTGAGTTCTATGTATATATCAGGACTATATATTAATGTTTTGGTTACTGGTGTGAATTGGAATCTGATTTTAAAGTATATGTTAGTTTTAGCAGGATTGATAATTTTGGAAATAATGTTTAATTATTGGAATGTAATGCGATATTATCAGACACAGGCTAATTTAGTTTTTTACATAAATTATTACGTTTTAAAACATATTAAAAGAATCAGACTCTCTTTTTTTGATGACAAAGATCCGGCATATTTAAATCAAAGAGTTAACGAAGATATAAATTCTATAGTGAATTATAAATTAGATTTGATATGTAATATGTCAATTTCTGTATTGTCATTTATAACTATAATAGGAATACTTAGTAGGGTAGAATGGAAATTAGCATTTATAACAATATTAAGTATACCATTATACTTGCTGCTGTATTTTTATAATGATAAAAAATTGTGTAGTGCAACGTTTGAATATAAAGAACGTCAAAATATGTTTTTTGCATGTATGAATAGACAATTAAGTAGGCCTAGACTTGTTAAAATTAAATCGTTGTTTGAAACACTTGATCAAGAATTAAAAAATGAATATCCTAGTTTTTTCAATGCGTTATATAGGTACTACAAATGTAATTATGTGTTTTCGAGTATGATTGAGGTATTGGGAAAGGGATATAATATTTTTTTGTTTATATATTGTGCAGTAGGTATTTATAATAAGTCAATTACAATAGGTGAATTTGTAATTATAAAGAATTATTATACTATGCTGTTGCAAGCAAGTACTCAAATTATTGCTATTTTGAAAACCTATCCTAATATGTTAGTTTCAAAAAAAAGATTAAATGAAATTTTAAACATACCATCTGAGAATAATGGAAATACACTTTTGAAAAAAATTGATAGTGTCAAGTTGGAAGATTTTTCATTTTCCTATAATTCAAAAAAAATATTTGAACACTTTAATTATGAATTTCATAAAGGAAATATTTATTTAATTAAAGGAAAAAATGGAGTTGGTAAAACTACATTAATTAATAACATTTTAGGGTTATACATTGAGAGTTATGGAGGTGATATTTTATATAATAATTATTCGATTAAAGAATTAAACCTATATGAAATGAGGAAAAACCTTATATCGATAACTGAACAGGAACCAGTATTGTTTTACCAAGGAAATATTTTGAAAAATATCGAGAATAATTCTAATGCTGCTGCAATGAGATTAATAAAGAATTTTGGATTAAAAGATATTGGTGTGGAACAGTGCTCAGGAGGAGAAAAACAAAAAATATCAATTATTAATTCTCTTTTGAAAAATGGAGAGTTACTGATTTTGGATGAGCCATCATCTGCATTAGATAAAAATTCTACTATTTACTTACAAAAAGAATTAGTTAAATTAAAAAGTCAAAAAATCATTATTATAATTAGCCATGATTTACAGATGGATAAAATTGCAGACAAAATATTAGATTTGGATGATAAAAATAATGAAGAAATTATTTAGGAGATAGCTAATTTAGATAAATAGAAAGGAAAATAAAACGATATAGATAGAGAATAATCTGAGAGTTATAAGCGTATCATACAAATTGGTTAGTATTTGTGGAAAAAGCTGTATGAAATTGATGAGTGTAAGAGTAGATTTACGAGATACTGGAAGGGGGATGAATTGCCTCTTTGGTATAAGCGTGGACGTTTCTTGACTAATGTAATATATAATAATTTTAAATGAGACAATATGGATATAGTTCTACATATTTCGATACACCAAAATAAGTAATGGTGTATCCTGTGCAGAGTAAAAAGGCGTCAATATTTATGTACACTTTATAATATAAAAAGTATAAGGGGTACCATGAATGAAAAATCGGATTAAAGAACTTCGAGAACAAAAAAGAATTTCACAAGTATGCCTAGCAACACATATTGGTTGTTCACAGAATACTATCAGTAAAATGGAATTGGAAATGTCAGAACCTAAAGCAAGTCAACTTTTAGAAATGGCAAAATACTTTAATGTATCAGTTGATTATATTTTGTGTAATTCAGATTATAAATATATTCAAGAAGTGTATCATAATGCTAAGAATATAGAAGTTGAGAATATCGACTTTATAAAAATGTATAAAAATTTGTCTGAATCAGATAAAGAATTAATATATGCTTTAGCACAGAGATTATCAAAAGTAAAAACGGTATAAGTGGTGAAGAACAATGATTAATATTGCTATATGTGATGATGATAAAGTTATTCTGTCAGAAATTAAAAATTTGTTATTAAATATAGCTGAAAAAAATTTTATAAAAATTGATGTAAATACATATTATGATGGAAGTAGTCTTGAAAAAGATATAAACAAAGGTGAAGTATTTGATTTACTTTACTTAGATATAGAGATGAGTCAAAATGGAATTTTGACTGCAAAACGCTTGAGAGAACGAGGATATGATGTACTTATTATTTATATTTCAAGTTATGAAAAGTATTTCCGAGAGTTATTTGAGGTTAATACATTTAGATTTTTAGGAAAACCAATTGATAAGCAGAAATGTCAGAAATATTTGCTGGAAGCTGTAGAGTTAATAAACAGAAATAAAAAATATTTTTCCTATCAATATAATAGAGAAATATTTAGGATTAAAATTAATAGTATTCTCTATTTTGAAAGTAATAAAAGGAAAGTGATGATACATAGAGTAGACGGAAAAGTATTAGAATATTATGGAAAGTTAGATGATGTAGAAAAAGAGGTTGTTGCTTTGGACATTTCTTTTATGAGAACGCACCAGTCTTTTTTAGTGAATTGCGACTATGTTTTTAGATGTGGAACTAAGTTGATAGAATTAACTGATGGTCAACGGATTCCAGTGAGTGAAGATCAGCATAAGAAAATCAGAGAGCAATACAGCAGGTTTATTCGAAAGGATATTTTTAATGATTAAAATTGTTTTCACATTAATTTTGGGGATAATGTCTTTATTGATTATTAAAGAATATTTAGAAATATTACTAATTAATAAAATGTTAAAGCACCAATGGTTATTTTGGGAATTAAATCTTATTGTGACTATTATTTTAGAAAATGATACAGGAATGCCTTGGAAAAATCTTTTACTTAATGTGATTTATGTGTTTTATATATGTATGGTAGGATATCATGGAAAAGTTCGAGAGAAGATAATGACTACTTTTTCTTTAATTGCTATTTGGGCGATATCAGAGGCAATTGTTGAATATTCGGCAAGAATGTCACATATATATTTTGTTGAACCTGCAATACAAGGAGCAATAGCTTCAAAATTATTGACTCTTTCAATTATAGAAGTAATTAAATATATAGTATCCCGATATATATTAAAAGATGTGGACAGAGAATTGCCAGGATATTGGTGGCTACTTACCTTTATGCCAGTTTGTTGTATAGGGATAATTTACTTTATATATTATTTGGTAGAGAAAAGACCAGAAAATGGGGTGGTTTTTGGTGCGATGTTATCAAGCTGTTTGTTTTTGCCTTTAAATTTGGGGATTTTTAAGATATATGATTTATTATCGAGGGAATTCTTATTGAAACAGCAAAATGTAATTTATGAACAGAATATAAGATTGTTTTCAGAAGAGATGAGGATGAAAGAAGAATCTTTGATTTCAAGAAATATCATACATGATTATAGAAAACATTTTTTAGTAATTCAGGGTATGGCATATGGAGAGCAGTGTGAAGAAATAGTACAGTATTTAGATAAGTTGAATATTTATTATGAAAAAGAAAAGTCACTAGTTAATTGTGGGAATTTCGTGATTGATGCGATGATGAATTCAAAATATTTAATAGCGTGTAAAGAAAATATTAAACACGAAGATAGAATAGTGGTGCCAGAAGCGATGAATTTTGAGGATGTTGATTTATGCATCCTTTTGGGAAATATGTTGGATAATGCGTATGAAGCTACAAAAAAAGCCGAAAAGAAAATTATAAATACTTCTATTATATATAGTAAAGGAAAACTAACTATAGGAGTGAAAAATACATATGATGGAATAATAGAAAAGGATCGAAAAGGTAATTACATTTCTACCAAGATGAATAAAACAAATCATGGGATGGGAATAAAATTAATGCAAAGAATAGTAGATAAATATAATGGTTTTTTGAGTTTAGAGAATGATGATAATTACTTTGTGGTTATAGCTGTTTTAATTGAAAAAATAATGTAGATTATAGATGTCCGACGGCACACTGTGGGAGGTGTGAACCGCACTTTAAATTCTGTGGAAACACCTTCCCGACTGTGCAGTCCGGGAGGTGACCGCAAGCTGTCAGCGGTACGACCGCACAGTGTTGTAGATTTGTTTGAGAGGCAGATGAACTGCTTTTGAAACAAGGCTATGACATATGCCACAGCCTTATGATATGTATATTGAAAACTTCATCAGTATAATCCCTGATTATCTACTGCAGCACGGATGATTTCAGCATCAATGATCTGTTTATTCTGTTGAGAGCCGAGAGTAAGAGCATCCGTCATCAGATTATCAATCAAACGGGGATTGCCCTGGGTAAAACTATGGGTAGCGGCAAGCGCTGCAGGGTCAATGATGGAATCGGCGGCTCCGGCAAGGTTGAGTTCGTGAAGAATGTACTTGGATACTTCTTCATCGCTTAATCCGGCGTAATTGTAGTGAACGGTGATGCGCTGTCTTAATGCTTCGTGAACTGGTTTGCGAAGTGTGTCGTTCAGATGGGATTCACCGCAAAGAATAAGGGTAAAGTAATTCACGGAGTCATATCCGTAGTTCATGAGCATTTTGATGTCGTTCAAGGTACCAGTTCCAAGATATTGAGCCTCATCGATAGCAAGAAGTAGCGGCTGGCGCTTTTCCTTATATAGATATGTGATTTGTTGTTGTATTGCCTGGAACATACCGGTTTTGCCACCTTTATCGGAAACACCAAGAATGGCACAGAGCTGCTTGTAGAAGTCAGCAACGCTTATGGTAGACAGACAAAGGTATTCCATGTGATAGAGACTTGGATTTAATCCAGACGCAAAGCAACGCAGAGCATAGGATTTTCCCATGCCGGGACGGGCGGTGAATACACCGATTCCTCGGATGTCTTTCAGATAATTCAGCCGGTTGGTCATTTCCTGAAAATCTCTGGAAATAAAGTGATCTTTTTCTTTCAACTGTTATTTGTCGAAAGGATTAAAGGAAAGTCCGTAAAAAGAGTTGTACATCAGTCAGCAGCTCCAGCCTTAGAATAATCAATGGTAAGGTTGTTGCGTTTCGTATGGCAGTTCTCATTCCGGTTGGTCCGGTGGAGAGGAAACTTCTCGTTTTCGAAAAGAACAAAAGCGGAATCCATGTCATCCGGAAGAAAACGAATGTCAACTTTGGCTGAAATGAACTGCATAGGAACATCAAAGCATAGGTTGTCAATTGTGACAGAGTGGAATCTTTTCTGACCTTTCTGGTAATCCGGTTGTAAAAGCAGTCATCAAGCCATTCTCTGGAAAGAGGTCTGCGTGGGTGATGCTTCGTGTTTTCGTATCGCTCCAAAGGTGTGGTATCAATTCCCCTGTGAAAGGTTGTGTTGTAGGTACGTATGTAGTCTCGAAGCATACCATTAAACTGTGCCAGCGAGGTGATGGAGTCGATGTCCAGAGTGTAGAGCCATCGTTCCTTCATGGTACGAAAATGGCGCTCTACTTTGCCTTTGCTAGCACCATCACGGACTTTTGTGTGAAGAAGCAGAATACCCAGTGAGACACAGATCATGGAAAGCTGTTCGTTGCTGTAACTACAACCGTTATCTACATATAACTTATCAGGAATTCCATAGGTTGCGATAGCATTTTTGAGCACCTTCTGGAAGTTGTAGGCGTTGTCATTGTAAAACAGTTCGCCACCAACAAGAAGTCGGGAATGATCATCAATAATCATAATGCAGTATACACGCCGGGATTTTCCATCTTCCGTTATATAAGGAAGATAACAGGTGTCTGCCTGCCAGATCTTTCCGAAAGAATCTTCTTCAAAGGCTTTTCGGTCGCGTAGATTCGGGTCTCTGGCAGATTTTAGGTCGTTGTGTCGGATAAAACGCTGTACAGAATCCACGCTGACCGTTGAAGGAATAAAGGAATCACGAACCAGCTTATCGTAAATCTGAGTGGCATTCATTCTTGGAAAATCATTTTTCAAACGATAGATTTCCTCAATGGCTTCATCATTTAAAGTTCGGGAAGAACCTTTATCGGAACGTGGAGACGGAATCAGTGCCTCTAAACCACCGATAGAATACTGGGATTTCCATTTTTCCAGCGTTTTGTAGCTGTAGGTAATGGAAGAACCATTAGGAAGCGTCAGCGGATTTTTGATGACGCGTTTGTAATAAGCGGTAGCTGAGGCATCAGGATAAAGCCCTTGCACAACAGGAGCTATAAGTGCAAAGCGAAACTGAGCAACAGCAGCATCATTTTTGATTGTTTCAATATCTTTTGGCATGGAAAAGCCCTTCTTTTCTGGTTTGTATTTATCATAACCAGACAGAAAAGGGAACGCCATATACGGTCATGTGGTCACCAGATGGAATAATCGGGTTTGAATACGGACTGGCAGTATTGTGCAGTTTTTGGGTGCTCAACGATGGGATTCTTATGTGACTGTAAAAAGTTGCAGGCGAATTTCTGAATAAAAGGCATACTAAATTCAGAATAAAAATCTGAGATCGCAAGGCTTTTCAGAAAAGCAGCATCTGAGGTTTCGAAATCTACCAGGATACCAAGCCACTGCTGTTTATGCTTTTTCCAAAGCTTCAGCCATTTGTAAAGTTGAACCGGGGTGATGGAAAATCTGTTACAAAGGTGTTCTATCGTAGATCGATCAAGAAACCATTCTCCTAGCACGCGCAGGATGAACATCAGGGAATGGCAGGCATACGGAATCAATACGTCAGGAAGTATGGCATGGGTATGATTACAACTGTCACAGACCAAATGGAGAACACAGAGACTATCCACTACTTTCCGACCCTTCCGAAAATCGATTACGGAGCGGTCGTAATAAGCATGAACATGGCAGTTGCCGCAACTGCCGCAGGTGGGACAGGTTTCCAATTCCGGTTGAAATTTAGCCATGTAGGAATCAAAAATAAATTTAGATGAGGTTTTTATACGAATCAGCTTGCAAAACAGTGAGTTTTTTCTTATCATAATAGTTGCATTGAGATGACTGCTTACGAGACAGGCGTAAAACATTAGGACATAGATCCTGTAAGACCTGCTTGTAGCACTCATTGTATGGTATGGAGAAGGAACGAACTTTGGTCGGGGCTGTTTCTTCTCTTTTTTGTTTTTTAGTGACAGAATTGACTATAAATGATAAGAGGGGAATGGTCAATAGGACAGATAAAAACGTGCCGTAAAAAACAGCACGTTAGAGTAGGTACAATATGAAGGAAGTTAAATTTAATCTGCGCTATATGTACAGTAGGTAGGAATATTAATTTGACGCGTGACAATAGATGGATGAAAGAGGAAAAATATTTCGTCCATCTTTTTTTGTTGGAGAAAGTTACATTAAATTAAGGAATTGTTACATGAAAAAAATTTAAAACAAATATATGGTACGATGAAAACATATTGTTTCTCAATAAAGTAAGGAGTATTGGAGGTAAAAGTATGAGAGAAAAAATGAAAAAATTATTATTGAAAGCTAATATGGCAAATGTACTAGGAGCATTTGCACTATTAATAACAGTGGTGTCGGCAAATCGAAGTTGTGTATTTATATTTCATCAACCAGAAGCTCCTGATGAACTTAAACAATTGAGAAAATTCTAATGTGCTATTTGGCGGAGAAATTAACCAGTTATGTGATTAATAATAGTAGATACGATGAAGCAGAGTATAATATTTTGAAATATGGTTTTCAAGTGGGAATTGAATTAATAATATGTATGAGTGTAAATATGTTATTTGCAATCCATTTTCATATGATGGAGGAGTTTGTAATTCTCATTTTTGTACTTGGAAGTGTAAGATCATATTGTGGAGGATTTCATTTTAAGAGATATCGGTCATGTTTTTTAGGATCAAGTATTTTTATTTGTGGAATACTCTTAAGTGTAAAATGGTTTGATTTTAGTATGATTGTTATGTGGATAATGATAATACAATCATCGAGTTATATTTTGAAGCGAAAGCCAGTTGAAAATCCAAATAAAAGACTAGATATTAATGAAAAACAATATTATGGTCAAAAATTAAAAAAAAATATATTTATATTATACTGTGTCAGTCTTGCACTATTTTCTATGCAGAAAAAGACAGATATAGCGATAATTGGATTGACATTGACGTTTATTGCAATATCTATGATAGTAGGTGAGAGGTTGATGGATAAAAAATAAAAGTGAATTTTTATTGGAAAATCTTTGATTTTTTATATTGATATTTACAAATGGAAAGTACTGGAAAAATAAAAAAAATAAGCACAAAGAACAATTAAGAAACATACCTGCTTTTTTTTAGGTATGTTTCTTTTTAATATTTAAGAAGTCATCTTTTTTTGTACATAGCTGTTAGAGTCCGGGAGAATCAACCACTCAGTATAGTCCGATAGAAACAGCCAATTTGAGCTCAACAGAAATAGCCAATGCACCTTGGCTAATTAATCATCAACAGTTATTCAGCTGGATCACTGATTTCTATTGAATAGGTTTTCAAGTTTCGTCCTCGATCCGCCAGCAATTTACCTCTTCCGACAACATCACAGAAGAGGAGATTGCAGCTTACACAGAGAAGATGGCAGAGGTTAAAAAACTGGCGAAGTACAAGGTGCAGGATGAGAAAAAGGATGAGGATGGAAATTACACGGTCAGTGTAAAAGTGGAACCGTCCGATGTATTTCAGACATTGCAGCAGAGCTCCGCAGAAGTCAGCAAGGGAAAGATTGCACAAGGAATGAAAGAAACAGATCCGGGTGTATTTGCATCTGTTTTAACGGAAAGCGTGCAGAAGAGCATTGATAAGAACAGCTATGGAGATCCGGTGACGGTAACTGTAAAAGTGGAAAAGAACCATTCTGGGACGTATGAGCTGTCTGAAACCGAAAGAAGCAAGCTGGAGACAGCGATGTTTCCAACAGAATAACTGAATATGGAAAAAGTGGACTGCTGGGGGTAAAATCCTGGCAGTTTTTATATCAAAGTATGCAAGAGAAGCTACCAGTGGCAGGTTCTCTGTATAAAGGCTCTGAAAATGATTTAGAGAATGCGAGATAATTCCAAAGGGACGAAAGAAGGTGAAAAATTATTTGGATATTAACGGGCTCAGAAGAAATGTCGAAAGATGTCGGATAATGCGAAAAATGACTGTTAAGTGACTGGTATACAACACGGTTTTGATAGCCTTTTTTTATATACTTTTCTTTGTGGTGTTTTAAGGAGAGGTATAGCAAGGAGAAGAAAGAGAATTTCGAAAGCGAATCAGGAACTTTTCGCAAAGGAAGAAAATAGCCTTGCTTCAGGAATAAAGAGGTGCAAACGTGGAAAATAAATTTTATATAAAGGAATTGGATTCTTATAAAAAAGCCAGTGATAAAAGTAAAAAACGGATGGGGACAGATCCAAAATATGATTTGGAATTGTTGCCTTCAGAACAGATGCAAAATGAGATACGTGATTTTCTGCTGGACAGAAGTAAAAAAATCGGGGCAGAAAAAATATATACGCAAAGACGTTTTTATCACCATTTGTGCCATATGTTACAGAAGCAAAGGAATAAACCAGAGAGTTTCTTGGACTGGGATAAAACAAAATGGATTCAACAAATGAAAATCTGGCTTATGAAACAGGGATTGCCATTAACGGAGTCCTATAAAAAAACGAATGGTGGAAAAGGAATTGTACAGGCAAAAACATTGTTGTATGTAGAGCATCTGATAGATTATCTGGTTCGTTTAAAAGAGACAGACGTAAATGAGATAGCAAAAGACATTTGGGGAATTGAAAAACTTGATATAGAAGTGAAACAGGATTTGACACGTGTCACGAAAATCATAAATTTTAAGGAAATCCGTCAACCGGATTTAAAGGAAGAGATAAAAAAAGCAGTATATGGGTTAGTCAAGAATCTGAGAAAGAAAATAGAAGAAAATCCGGAAGAACCGCACTACATAGAAACGATACGTGGTGTAGGATACCGTTTCCGGGCATAAAAAGAGCCGTCCGATTGGGCGGCTCGAAGTCTTTAAACAGCAGTTTTCTCCGCTGTCGGTTTATAGTTACCGGCAGCATCGTAATCTCCAGAGAGGAGCAGCTTCTGGCGAAATTGCTCCAGTTTGATTTTGAAGCGTTTCCCATCCTCAACAGTCGTAAGCATGGTAAGAGCTTCTAGCATTCCCTGAATATATCCGGTCAGCAGGTAATATCTGCAAGGTTCTTCTGATGGTGAGATGTTGGATAAGGTTTCTTCCAGATGTTTCTGGCGTTCCCTGAGCCATGCATCCCAGACATCCAGTTCCAAATCAGTCATGGTGTTCCTCCTTTAAATCTGATAATGTTGTAACTGGTTAAGATATAAAGTTTCATGCACATTTTCCTCTGATTTCTGTATGATTGCGAAGATAAGGATTTGTAAATTCAAATATGGCGATGTCATCTTCATCCAGCATGAGTCGTAATCCTTTTAGTGTGTCTGCCGGATATCCGCAGTCCCGGAACAGATTTATTACATCCTGTTCCGATTCAAATGGTTCTCCGTCTTCCAGCTTTTCCCCGATGGTGATACCGGATGGAGTTACCAGGCTTTCCTCATATAAGCGGACACAGTACCGGTCAGGAAAGAAAATGTGAGCGGTATCTGTGTTGTAGTAGATCCGTTCTCCAGGTTCTATGCTCTGCATCACAAAGGAAAGATGATACGATGCAGCGATTGCCTGATATGCTTCGTAAAGCGGTGACCAGGCAGTTGATAAGGACAACAGAATATACGTATCATTCCATTCCATGTAGCTGACATTTCCACGAAGAGATATTCCGGTGGAATCTATTTTCTTGTGGGAAAATAAATTGCCAATCCAGCATAAATCAGGATTCTGGTTCAGAATGATGTAGGTTTCCAGGTCCTCCCACAAGTCATACAGTCCTTCCGGATTTCCTTCTGTATAAAAGATCACATCATCACAGCAGATATTTGCCATTACGCATCCACCTCCGTTCCAAAAGTTTCCCCGATATTCTGGCTGGAAACAGTAAGTTTGGTAGGTGATAAGATGCCAGTAGCAAGTCTTTGTTCGATTTCGTTAATCACCTGTTCCAGCGTGTCATTGTAAGCTACATTGCAGTCTTCCAGTCGGATGAACTGCAGGTATGCTTCATGAAGAAGGTTCGGATCATCACGCAGCGTTTCATATGGAAGGTTGCAGAGTCCGATTCTTTCCTCCAGACGTTCCAGGGAGCGGCGGATGAAGTCGCAGGAAATAAATTGTTCCCGGTAGATGTTATAGGCAGCTTCAAGCTGGTCATAGGTCAAAATAAAGGAGACTTTTTCGCAAGGATTAGATGGTTGTTTCTTCATGGTAGATTCCTCCATTCATACTATAATTGGTGGGTGGTACGGATTTTCTTTGTTCGGGAGTAAGATGTACCAGCAGTTTCCAGTGCAGGTCGATTTCCCGGTGAATCCAGGTATCATTTTCATAAACTTCATGTGTCAAAAGATTGTAAATCATCGGTTCTTTTTCTATATCATCCAGATCTGCGACCAGACAGGTAGCTTGATTTACGTAGGGCCAGAGTGCCTGTTCGACCATATGGCGTAGTTCCAGTATCAGAGGATACATCTGTCCTACATCATAGGTTTTGGACATGCAGGAGCTGATTTTCTTCAGCATCCCGGAAGTTTGTATCATCTGGTTGATGACGGCACATTGTTCCTCTACATCCGCATCCGGATTCAGGACCAGCCGGTGGAGCAGTACAGATTTCGCATAGGCAGAAGCGGTCAGGTTGATGTTCCTGACCAGTTCTTCATACGGCTGCTTATACTGTGTCTTCAGCACTTCCAGAGGCACATGTTCCCGGTTTTTCTTTAAGGTGGAGAGGAGCCCCGAAAGGCAGCTCTCCAGTTCTTCCACTCTTGTCAAGCACACATCGCCTCCATCTCCATCGGAACACGGGTGTAGCTGAGACGGTAAATACTGTTGCAGGTCTCAAATACCACACCGTTTTCGGATACTTCCAGAATACTCTGCACCGGACTGGTAGCAAAGGTCTGGTTATAACTATAGATCCACGCCCGTTCTCCCAGATGGAGGGGCAGGGACAGGATTCCGGTGAGGACATATTCTTTCTTTTGGGAGGTGTGTAAGGTTATATTTGTATTCTTCATTGATTTCACGCTCCTTTCCTTACTTAATCTTGTTTGCAATTACGGCAGCGACCAGTTTGGCGCATCCCAATTCCATCTCGGATAAGTGCTGTCCGGTTCTGGAACAGAGAAGAAGTGCCAGCGGCTCTTTGTATTCCCTTAAAATCGGGAAAAAAGCACAAACCGGCTGACGGGCATTGGATACCGGGTAGACAGGGCAGTTCTCAGCAAAGATCTGTTCCTGGCCGTCCGCAACCAATTCAGCAAGTTCTTCTGTAACGGGAGTGCCTTCCGGAAGATAGATTCCCGCAGATACGAGGATGTGATCCTCACTGCAAATTGCGATACCACAGTGGATGACACTGTAGAGGACGGAAAGATAGGAAGACATTTCCTCTTTTCCGTTTAAGTAGGCAGGGCATTTGCGTAAAAGCAGCTCCATGCCCATAGTTTCCAGTTCCAGTGCATCTCCGTCTGAGAGTTTCATTTGTTTCCGGATTTCTGCAGGGATGACGATACGCCCCTGAGAGTCCATGGTCCGGATGAGTGCAATATTCATAACTAAAGTCTCCTTTCTTAAAAAGAGGAGAAGCAGTAAAGTACCGCTTCTCTTCTGAAAATTTAGGCAGCGTAAGGCGGAGCCTGTGCTGTCTGTTGCATTTGACTGTTCTGCTGATCTGCCAGCATCCGTTTTCCGTTATTGATTAGTGATGCAGCAATCACCGTTTCCCAGTTGGAAATATAGGAATCCGTCCGCTTCAGAAGCGTGAACAGATCCATGTCGGTAAGCTGGATGGCTGTCGTCTTTTCGGACTGGAAGCTGCGTGGCTGCATGTAGGAACCACCGTTCTTATTCTGTGCTTTGATGCCTTTCCCATTTACAATCTGGATTTTCCAGGGGCTTTTCATAGGTTGCCCTTTGGAATCATAGGGATGTCTGGAGATATAAAACATCTGGGCTGTGGAATAACCGTTCTGATCGGGATTGCCGTAGATCTTGCTCTGGCTCCATTCAAATTCCTGAAAACCGGAAGTGATCCGAGTTAAGAGGAACTGGATCTGTTCCGGTGCCAGATTGAAACGAGTGATGATGTTCCGGTCTCCGGTACCGTTGGAATAATCCTGAATGGTGACGCAGATTAACGAATGTACTTTATGCCCGTTTTCCTGATATTCCCCTTTGGCATGTAGCTGTGCATAGCTGCCGAGTGGTGCGTAGCGGAGCCGGTCATAAAAGGCAATGAGTGCCCGGTCATTCTGGATCTTGCAGATCTGGTCGGTAATCCGGTTTTGATAAGTTTCATTCATGAGTGTTCACCTTCCTTTATTTGAGATGCTGTTTGACAAGCTGTGCCATATTCTTTGGAAGCTCTTCCAGTTTCGTGATATCCAGGAATCCGTCCTTGTAAATCCGGCGGATATTTTCCTTATCGTCACCAATGGCAGCCGCAAACAGGATGACATCCCGTTTTTCGTATTCTTTCTTGATGCCCCGCAGATCTGCCTCTGCTTCCGTTCCGCTGTAGCCGTAATCGGCTGGCTGACCGTCAGAAATCAGGATCAGCAGCTTCTGAAGCTCCGGGCGTGTGCACAAATGCTCTGCTACGAAGCGGAGAGCTGCGCCATCCCGGTTCCCGTTGCGGTCGCACATATCCATCAGCCGGTAACAGTCCTCATTGTCCACAGAATCAAATTCTGCATAGGAGTAAAGAGCAACGCCGCCTGCATCCGTGGAATGTCCGTAAATGGTGATAGGGATACCGAGGCTTTTACAGAAATCATAAAGGACAATGGCAGTCTTTCTTGCGTGTGTCATCCGGTCCCCCCAACCCATCGAACCACTCTCGTCAATCAGGAGGGCAACAGCCAGACGTTTTTCCTCTCCCGGAAGTCTGGTTCTGGTAAAGATGGTTCCGTCTGTCTTATAGAGAGCATGGGAGTCCAGACGTTTTCCAAATAGGAGATTCTTTTGCTTTCCGCCCTGCTGTTCTTCTTTCAAAAGCGGTAGGATGGTGCTTTGCAGCTTTTTGGAAGCGCGCAGGAGCGGGGGAGCAACTGTCTGGTATTCATTCTTCAGGTAATCGGAAACACTGGTCAGGCGATGGATGGTAACATGGATGCCTGCATGGGCATTACCGTAATGAATGTCATTGGCTGTTTTCTGCAGTTCCTCGGTCAGTTCCGTCTGACAGTCTTCCTGCACCTTTTTGGCAGCCACATCGTTTAAAATCCGGAACAGATCCTCTGCAGCATGTTCATAGCCGCTGCCCTGATACTGACTGGCATAAGTGACGCCGGGGTTGTTTTCATCCAGAATGGTATTGGTCTTTGTAAGAGCAATGCGCCCGCCTTCTTCCGAAAGCACCTGTTTGGCTTCCTCTATGGCATCCTCTTTAGCACGTGGGCCGGAATGAGCATTGCCCTCATCATTCCCAGTTCCTTTTTGGGAAGCTGGTTTGATATTCTTTGGAATGGCACCGCTTTTCCCGGTCGGAAGAGGAGCGCCGCTGCTGACTTCATCCCCCAGAAGATCTTCCAGAGCATCGGCAGCGGAATCCTCGCCATGCATTTCCAATTCCTCCCGTGTCTTTTCGATGAGCGGCTGGATATAGTTCCAGGTTAGGGCTAAGAGTGCATTGGAAGCCAGCATCCGGTCAGTGCCTTTTTCCGATTCCATTGCCGTATCCAGAAGATCGGTACAATCGGAAATGGTATCCAGATAATCCCCCTGATAGCCGGTGGGATTGTTGATGTTTCCGGTCCGGCAATAAGAAAGGATCAGGTTGGCAATGATGGAAAATGGCTGGTATTCTTTGTCAATTTGTTCCTGTATGGAAGGAATCTGTTCGGACATACGCAGGTTATTGAGTTCAATCCCCTGTCGGAAGGTGCCGTGAAACTCCTCACACATACGGTCTTCAATATGGATGTCTTCCAGAATGTTTTGGAAAGTTCCGGCACATCGTGCCAGTGTCAGGCATCCGGCTTTGTCCTTTTCTTCTAACACTTCTTTTATCTCCTCCAGTGCTGTCTGATAAGCGGGAAGGGATAGCTCCGGCTCCTTCGGATAGAAGGAACCATTTTCCAGACTCCTCAGATGAACAGCGTGGGCTGTGAAATCAGAATAGAGTAAGTGCCCCACTTCATGCCCGGTGAGCCCGGTCAGGCTCTGGGAACGTAAGAAACGGGTGGGGAAAGACTGGGTGATTGGGTTCGCTGCGTTGAGATGTACCTTATAGTTGTCGGTATATGCAACGCCTGCCTGTTCGGAAATGTCCCAGTCCAGCAGTACCTGCAGTCCATACCGGTAACGTCCGGTGACGGCTCTGGCAAGGGAGGTCTGGTACTTCTGATAGGCAGCGGAGAGGAATAACTCCTCATCCGCAATGGAATCCTCTTTTGCCCGGATTAGTTTCTTTAAATTTCTTTGGCTGTGATTCACGTGATATTTTTCCTTTCTTTTCTTAGATTTTTTGTCAGCAGTTCCTCCATCGTGCAGCCGTAATACACAGCAAGGCGCAGGACAGCATAAGCCATCGGGGAGGATTTTGCATTTTCATAATTCATAATGGTTTTCGGGGGAAGATTTAAGATTCTGGCAACTGCCTTTTGCGATAACTTCGGTGTTTGGGCTTGCCGGAGATAAGACAGATTATCTGCCAGATGCTTTCGGATCTGTGCTTCTGTGAGTGCTGCTTTTCTCATAGGCGTGTCCTACGCAGCAAGCACAGTATCCAGACAGCTTTCTTCCACTTCCGTACGGTTCTCAGCATCGGCAGAGGCAGAGGCAAGCACCGTGTAACGGGCCGCTTCCCGGATATCTCCGCAGACCATGTAGGACTGCACCCAGGAGATCAGCTCCCTCATGCCGCAGCAGCCATCTGTAATGAGGTTTTCCCGGCAGTAGACAGCCATGGATTTGACAATGCGTGTCATCAGACGTACCGTTTTTGCATCCTTGCATCCGGTAACAGCCATGGCACGTTCTACCTGTGTGTCCTCATCCGGTTCATCCAGATCAATCACAAGGTTCATTCGGGAAATGACAGACTGGTTCATCTGTTTACAGCCTGCATAGTCATTGTTTGTGGTGATTACAATGGTCGTATCCGGATGACGGTGGATGGTTTCTCCGTTTGGAAGATATACGCTGTTACAGCGGTCTAAAAGGGAGTTAAGTCCGACCAGTACACCGGGATTAGCAATGACCGTAGGCTCCTGTATCTCAAGAATATACCCATAGCGGATGGCTTCGACTAGAGGCGTATCAACATACCGGAAATTCTGTCCGGAGGTGTGTTCCTTATAATAGCTGTGCATTTCATCAAAAATCGTATCGATCAGCTTCTGATAGGTGTCCTCGGCAGAAATCTCTTCATCATAGTTTCCGGTCAGCTTCTGATAGGCACCGGAAGGATCTAACTGGATTTCCTGAAAAGACGGGTACTGCCGCTGAAGCCGGGTGCGTTTTCCGTCCACATCCGGAAGAATCTGACCTAAAAGGTCGAATACCTCTGTGTTTGCGGAACAGGTAATGCAGCGGTAAGGAAGGTGAAGTGCGGAAGCAATGGCTTTGGCTCCTTCGGTCTTTCCGGTACCTGCCGGTCCCCGTAAAAGAAAATTCCGCATCGGCTGTGTGGTATCCGTTGTCAGCTTTGCGTGTTCGCAGATCCGTTTGATTTCCGGAGGGATGATGTACCACTCTGCCAATGGCGGAACAGATACTTCCTCTTCCGGAGACAGCCTTCGGGATGCGGTCAGGATAAATTTCCCCACAAAATCATCTCTGGAAATGGCTGCCTGTGCTTTCTTAAATCCGCTTCCTGGACGTAACACCTGAAAGTCTCCATGGAGCACTTCGGTTGGTGCATAGACCCCCTTCTGGATATTTAACGGTTTGATCAGCGACAATACGCCGTTTGCCGGAAGGTCAATCTTAACACCACCGGTCGGGAGACCTGATGCATAGCGGGTTCTCCGGTAAATGTTGTCGCAGAGAACGGCTGCTGTTTCCGCAGCGGCGTCCAGATCGGGATAACCGTTGTCCCGGTGCGCTTTTAATTCCTGATACTTTTCATTACACTCTTCATCTGCCAGAAAAACCGGCATCAGTGCGAACAGCAGAGCCGCACCGGACTGTTTGGAGTCTTTAAATTCGTATTTTTCCGGTGTGCTTTCCACATCCGGCGGAGGAGTATAGCAGCCTCCGTAAAACTTTCCGTTTAGTTGGTTGTAGACAACCACCTGAAGATCACCGGTTTTGCTCGGATATTCCGCCACAACAAAATTGTTGGATTGGGTACCGACCGCCCCAAGCTTTTCTGGCGGGGTACTGCCAACCGGGTTTTCCAGCTCCAGATAAGCAAGGACTGCCCGCAGGGTAGCTGCATGAAGCGTGGATTTTTTCCGTGGCTGTGTACAGTATTTGGATGCAATGTCATCAAAGATTGCATGGTCCGTATAATCCTCAAATGGTTCCGGGAGTTTGCGTTTGAACCCCCAGGTTGCTACGATGTTATTTGCCATGATTCGTTCCTCCTTCTTATGAGATCCAGGACAGTTCCAGTGCCTGCTCTGTCTCTTCTGTGGTCAATTCATCTTCGGTAAAAATTTCCGTCAATTCGCTCCAGTAATCTTTGGGCGGGAAATGTTCCAGCTTTCCCCGGACTTCCGGTTCAGTGCCGTTTAGAATATAGACATCTCCCTGCTCGTTGATAAACAGCTTTTCATAGCCTCTTGCCTGTAAGTCACCGACCAATTCCATCAGTATCGGTTTCCCAATCAGGGAATACCATGATTTAGGATTAACGGCTGGTCTGCCATCCGGATTTCCTTCTGACGGTTCCTTTTTATGTAAGGATTCAATGGTCATCATCTGAAGCGTCAGACTGCCACGGGCATCCATGAGAATTTCCGCAAAATTATAGCTTCCGGTATTCTGGGTGCGAATCCGTAATGGTTCCCCATCCAGTATCCGGGAGAGCGGTGGTTCTTTCACAAAATCCCATGTGGCATCCGGGAAGGCTTCCTTGAGCTTTCCGGTAATCTGGAATTTGATCTGTCTCCAGAGAATGGTTTCCAGATCAGGTGTTCCTTCCAGATGACGAGTTCTTTCTGGGCGTTTTCGGGGCTTATGCTCCCTGCTTTTCAGGCGTTCCGTGAAAAGCGGGAGAAGATAACTGAACAGCGTGACTCCGATACCGATCAGGGCAATGCCTGCAATCAGAAGCCGGTTGGCATCCTGTGGTACGAAAAGAGCTGCAAGAAACAGTACAAGCACGACAAACTGTAAGAATTTTTTTCGATTTGATTTTTTCATGGGATGATTCCTTTCTGATTCGTGATTCTTAGACGAGTCCGGAAGCTGGATGGAAAATCACTACTTCCGGACATGAAAAAGAGGAACTGCATCATCACAAAGATGATAAATGCAATTCCTCAACATAGGGTTCCTTGAGAGTTAATAGGGCAACTGGGAAGCCATCTGTTCCGGCACATTTTGAAAGCCGTCAGTTGGCTGACTGCCCGGCATACCTCCGTAATTTGGCATTCCGGTATAACTGCCCTGCGGCGGGTAGCTGCTCTGTGGCTGACCGGTTCCGTTTGGAGGAGCCTGATACTGTCCGCCATTTGCAGGAGGCGTGTAGGCACCGTTAGCTGGAGCCATTCCTTGCCGTGGATAGCCGCCAGGCATTGCCTGATTCTGGTAGCTGCCATTGGGATTTCCCTGCATCGGGTAGCTGCCATTGCCGGCTGCACCGGGCGTTGCCGCACCACCATTCGGCTGGCTGTTCTGGTTTGCACCCGGATGTCCGGTATTGCTGTCAGAACGGTTGGATGGTACAAAGTGCCAGTCCTTGACATTGATTCTCGAACCGGCATTTGCCTGCCCCGCATTCTTTCCTTTCTGATAAATGAACGGATGAAGCTCCAGATCACCATAGATCATCAGCCCGGTTCCTTTCTTTACGCCTGCTTTTGCTAAGCGTTCTGCAAGGAACTTGTTAAAATAGCACTGATAGTAAATGGTTTCTTCCTTTCCATCCTGGCCTCGCTGTGAAACTGCAATGTCCAGAGAAACATATTCCGTACCGGAATTTTTCCCTTGCTGCATCTCAGGATCTCTTGTGGCCCTCCCTAAAATTGTTAAAATTGCTGACATAAAAATTCTCCTTTCTGCCTCTTTGGGCGTTAAAATAGATTAAAATAAAAAAAGTGCCATTATAGCACCGTATAAAACGGCAGTATAATGACACGATTTTCCAAACTTAAACAGCATGTGCTTCTGGATGAATGGTCCAGACTCCCATGACGGGATAGCACAAAAACTTAAATACAAGATTATATTAACACAAGATATAGCATATGTCAAAAGAATTAGAACTATATATAGCATATGTAGACGAGGTGGAAGGATAATATCAAAAGAATTTTGGACATAGTTATAAAAGTGCAATATAATATTGTTTAAATCGGAAAATGGAAGGATGAGAAAAATGGAGCAGAAAAACAGAATTCTGATTGTAGAAGACGATACGGATATCAATAATCTTTTATATACGGCATTACAGAAAGCAGGGTATGAGACGGTACAGGCTTTTTCCGGGACGGAAGCGAGGATGCTGTTCCAGATGGATAAGGCGGGCTTTTCTTTGATTCTATTGGATCTGATGCTTCCGGGAATTTCAGGAGAAGAGGTGCTTGCCCAGATTCGGAAACAGGGCAATACGCCGGTTATTGTCCTGACAGCCAAAGACGGATTGGATGAAAAAATCGGGCTTCTTACCAGTGGGGCAGATGATTACATTACAAAACCGTTTGAGATACAGGAGGTGCTTGCCCGGATTCAGGTTCAGCTCCGCCATATGCAGCAGGAGCCGGAACATAAAAGCGTGTCATATAAAAACCTGGAACTGGACCGTGAGCGCTTTGAAGTCCGGATTGCCGGAGTGCTGCTTCCCAAAATTACAAAGCAGGAATTTGCAATTCTGGAGCTTTTACTGGAGCATCCGAAACAGGTCTTCAGCAAAGAAGAGATTTTTGAATATGCGTGGGATGAACACTATATGGGAGAGACAAAGACACTGGATGTACATATCAGCAATATCCGGAAAAAGATAAAAGCAGTAACGCAGGAGGAATATATTGATACCGTATGGGGAATCGGCTACCGTCTGCATTCTTAATCTTTACTCTTTTTTTACTATTTATTTGCGTTTGATTAGGATTTATCCGATATGATAACAGCAGATAAGAAAAGGAGATGAAAGCATTGAGTGAATTGTTATTAAGTACAAATGGATTGACGAAGCAGTATGGTCATCATAAGGCAGTGGATAAAGTAAACCTTCACATAAAAAAGGGTGCTATCTATGGATTTATCGGACGGAACGGTGCGGGAAAGACGACTTGCCTGAAGATGATCAGTGGACTTGCAAGACCGACAGCCGGAGAGATTGAGATGTTCGGGTGTAAAGGAAAAGAACTGGAGAGGATTCGTTCTCGTGTGGGGTGTCTGATTGAAGCACCGGGGCTGTATGGCAACATGAATGCATATACAAACCTGAAAATAAAATGTGAATTGTTTGGTATTCGGAAAAAGGGATACATCGAAGATATCTTAGAGACGGTCGGACTGGAAGGTGTCGGAAAGAAAAAAACGAAACATTTTTCCCTTGGAATGAAGCAGCGTCTCGGAATCGGGCTGGCACTGGTCGGGGAGCCGGATCTCCTGGTCCTTGATGAACCAATCAATGGGCTTGATCCCCAGGGAATTGCAGAGGTGCGTGATACCATACAGAGACTGCGAGATGAACGGAATATGACGATTTTGATATCCAGTCATATTTTAGAGGAATTATCTAAGATTGCAACGGATTATGGAATTATCCATAATGGAAGTCTTCTGCAGGAGCTGACAAGCGAAGAACTGATGAAACGCTGCAGTGAACGGATTGAAATAGAGTTAATCCATCCGGAGCAGGCAGTCCCGATTCTGGACAGAATGGGATTTACCAACTATCAGGTTACAGATAAGAGCCATATCCATATATTTGAACGATTGAATGAAAGCGCCAATGTCAATATGGAACTGGCAAAAGCAGGAATTTTGGTCAATGGAATTTCCATTACCAGTGAAGAACTGGAAACCTATTTCTTGAATCTGACAGGAGGGAATCAAAATGCTTAATATGATAAAAATGGATCTGTACCGGATGGTCCGGACAAAAAGTATGTATGTGGTATGGATTGTGATGGCGGCAGCTATATTCTTCTCCACATCCATGTCGAAACTGGATATTGATACGATGAACAAGGAAGCGGAACAACAGCAGACAGAAAACATTGCAGAAACAGTGAAACCAGAAACCATCAATATGGGAATGTCCGTATTCCTGCCGACACAGCCGGGAGAAAAAGTAACGGTCTTTGATCAGGTATATGCAAACCTGCAGGCGAAGTTTGTGGCGTTGTTTCTGGTGATTTTTACAGTGCTGTTTTCCAGTGCAGATATAGGAAGCGGTTATATTAAAAATATCGGCGGGCAGGTAAGGAGCCGGAGAAACCTGATCTTTTCCAAAGCTTCCGTGTTGTTTGTGTATACGACTGTTACCATGCTGCTTTATTTCATCATTCAGATTATTGCACAGCAGATGTACTTCGGATATCTGGAGTGGGGGAATGGAAGCGAGTTGCTGAGATACTTTGGTATTCAGATTTTGCTTCATTATGCACTGGTACTAATCAGTATGGCGATTGCGGTGGTTTTGAACAGCAACGTGTTCAGCATGACGATTGTTATCTGCCTGTGCATGAATACCATGATTGTCTTATACGGAGTGATCAATCATTTGATCCAGAAGGCAGGTGTGGAGAATTTCCAGATTTTGAAATATACAGTGACAGGAAAGATTGCACTTTTATCCATGTCACCGACCAATAAGGAATGCCTGACGGCAGTTGTGATTGCGGCGGCGTTCGGAATCGTGGTTACATTACTGACAGCATGGGTATTCAGAAAGAGAGATATCTAAATGATAAAACTAGGGTTCGTGCTATTGATAGCAGTGATACTGGTACAAGGAATGTTATTTTGGAAATACCAGCGGCAGGTGAAAGACATCTGCCGCCAGTTGTCGTTTCTGATGAAGCACGACAGCAACATGCTGATTACCAGAGAAATGGATTTTGGAGGCATTGGTGAGTTGGCAGATGTTTTAAACGAATGGCTGGAACTGAAGCGAAGGGAAAAGAAGGAATACTTGAAGAAAGAGGAGATGATTTCGGATACATATACAAATCTCTCACATGATATCCGTACTCCTTTGACATCCCTTGACGGATATTTTCAGTTAATGGAAACCTGTGAAGACCAGGAAGAGCAGAGACGGTATATGAAGATCATACAGGAGAGAATCGGCAGCCTGAAAGAAATGCTGGAAGAATTATTTACTTTTACAAAACTTAAAAACGATTCTTTTCATCTGGAAATGTCATCCTGCTGTATCAACAAGATTTTGAAAGATACCATATTTTCCTACTACGATGAATGGACGGGCAGAGGAATTGAACCGGAGATACAGATTACAGATAAACTGCTGTTTATGAACGGAAATGAACAGGGAATCCAGAGAATTTTTCAGAATATCATAAAAAACGGACTGGATCACGGGGAGAAGAAAATCAGTATTTCACTGGAAGAAGTTGAAAACAACATCCGGATACAGATAAAAAATCAAGTATGTCATGTGGAAAAAATAAATGTAGATCAGGTGTTTGAACGGTTTTATAAAGCGGATGAAGCACGCAGTAAGACTTCCAGCGGTCTCGGCTTATCAATTGCGAAAGAGCTGGTACTTCGTATGGATGGGAAAATCAGCGCCCGGATAGAAGGGAATGAGTTCTGTGTGGAGATTGTGTTTCCAAAATAAAAGGAAAAATTTATATTAAAGCAAGTGAAAATGGGGAATGACTTTATATAGGTTTCATGGTAGAATTACAGTAGAAAGAGAAGAGTCACTCAGTCATTTGTTGTATGAAAGGATGAGTATAATGTATAAAGTAGAACTTAAATTTGATACAAGCAAGCTCGCTCCGGAAACGGTAAATCAGATGTGTGAACAGGCAGATCAGATTTTTGAGCAGGAGGATTTAAGCTGTGCAGTCAAAGCCCTTGGAAGCAGGATTTATCTTGACCGGGGACGCAAGCAGGACTATGGAAGATTCTGGGCAGCAATCTTTCAGTTGAAAAACTCCGTAGGAATTGCAGAGAATTTGTTAGAGTGTTTCTGGTATAACGGAACAGAAAAGGAGAACCTGATTACAGACTTTATAAGGAACTAACAGATGGACAGCTTACAGAGGAAAGGCATCAATTTTGACCTGAATACACAAGCACTAAAGGAATATTATCCGAAAGGTGACTGGCATAATGCATATGCGGATGTAAGGGACTTTTTTGAAGCAAACGGATTTGAGCATATTCAGGGATCGGGATATCATTCGGTGGAAGCAATGTCAGAAGCAAAAGCCATGGCAGTTATTTATCAGATGACAAAAGAATTTCCATGGCTCAATTATTGTGTGAATGTGTGTACCATATCAGATGTACCGGAACTGTTTGATATCTCGCATGTATTTGCCAGAGAAGCGGAACGGTTGGAAAAGAAAAATGCATGATTTGACAAATTATTTCCAATATGTTATATTCATCTCAAGCAAAAAAGGGAGTAGCTGAACGCCTTGAAAGAGGTGGTTTTGTAACCGACAACCGGTATCGAGAGATACCCGTAGCAAATGAGATAGCAAGACTTTTATTGTGGCAGAGGTCATGATAGGAGTCTTTTTTTATTATGAAATATAGAAAATCTGCCGCAATAGTCTGCTAAAAAGAAAGAGAGGATAAACGATGAGTAACGAAATGATGAAACGGGAAATGCAGGAAGCAGTACAGGCAGGGGAGCGGGCGCTTCAGAGCCTTTACGCAGCAAGGGATAAGTTGGGAAGTGCGAGAAACTGGGGCATTTTTGATATGCTTGGAGGAGGCTTTATCAGTGACTTTGTGAAGCATTCTAAAATGAATGACGCAGCTGCGTTGATGGAACAGGCGAAAAGCGATATTCAGCGTTTTCAGAGAGAATTAAGAGATGTGCAGGTTTCCTTGGATCTGCGCATGGAAATCGGCAGCTTCCTTTCCTTTGCGGATTTCTTTCTGGACGGGCTGGTGGCAGATTATATGGTGCAGAGCAAGATTGCAGATGCAAGAGAACAGGTGGATGATGCCATCAACCGGATAGAAAAGATACTTGCTGATGTGAAAAATCGGATGAATGGGGAGGTGTAGCATATGGGATGCCTGGGAAATGTGTTGTGGTTTGTGTTTGGCGGCGCAGTCAGTGGGCTGAGCTGGTGTCTGGCAGGTTGTCTCTGGTGTATTACCGTTGTGGGGATTCCGGTGGGGATGCAGTGTTTTAAATTTGCGGCGCTTAGTTTTTTCCCCTTTGGAAAAGAGGTGCAGTATGGTGGCGGAGCTGGTTCGTTCCTTTTGAATATCATCTGGCTGATCGTATCCGGTCTGCCTCTTGCACTGGAGCATCTGGCGTTGGGTACAGCTTTATGTGTGACGATTATCGGAATCCCGTTTGGTTTACAGCAGTTTAAACTGGCGAAACTGGCATTGATGCCGTTTGGTGCGGAGGTGTATTAAGATGCGATTATTTGATAAAAGGACACCGCTTCAGAAGGAGTGGGAAAAGCTGGAAGTACAGGAGCAGAGATTCCTTCAGAAGCGTTCAGAGAAAAGGGAGAGCATTCTGAATCAGAAACTGGAGGAAAAGATACCGCCGAAACTTCAGAAAACATTGGATACCGCTTTTGCGAAGGCATTTGCTCTGATTTTCGAGAAAGGAACCGGGGTTATTGAAAAGACGTATCAGCGGACAAAACTGGAGCAGGATTATCAGGTGCGGCAGTATATGGCGGATGTAAAGCAGAATTCCAAATCCCTCCGCTCTTTTTCTAAAAAGGCAAGAGATACGGGAACAAAGAATTTACTGCTATCCGGTGTGTCTGGAATCGGGATGGGCGTATTGGGAATCGGTCTGCCGGATATTCCGGTATTTACAGGGATGATTTTAAAGAATATTTATGAGACTGCTCTGCAGTATGGATACAGCTATGAAAGCAGGGAAGAAAAATATTTTATCTTATTATTGATCCGGGGAGCAGTATCCTATGGGGATACACTTTGTGAGATTGACGGGAAAGTAAATGAATTTATCAGAAACGGAATACTGCCGGAAGAGTATCAGGATAAGGAGCAGATCGAACAAACGGCGGGAGCTTTGTCAAAAGAGCTTCTGTATATGAAGTTCTTACAGGGAATTCCGGTGGTTGGTGCTGTAGGCGGAGCTTATGATGCAGTCTACATGAAACGGATCACAGAGTATGCAGAGCTGAAATACCGGCACAGGTATCTGGCGGGGCGGAAAAAGGCAGAGAATGGACAATTATGTAAAAGGTGTAAAAGTTATAGAGATATATGATGCCGCAAATAAGGAATTGCTGGTAAAGTATGATGATAAGCATAATATAGACAAGGTTATTTCTGCTTTAAATATAAAATCATGGAAAGAGACAGAAAAAAGCATAGGTATGAACCCTAAATATACCATAAAATTTTATTGCGATACTACGAACCAAGATGAAGAAAAAGATATAAAAGAAATTACCCTTTATGAAAATGGGGAATATGCTACGATTTTTATTACTTCTCCTGGCGGAGTAAAACAAAACTATAAAACGAGCATTGATATTTCTGAATTGGTTATCTAATAATATTTGTGTAATGAGAATGAAAATCTAATTCTTTCAAGTTTAACTAAGACATTCCCGGAGCAAATGCTCATGGCATTGAAGCGGATACAAACACTATTGTTTGATAGAAATAAGAGAGGTTATTTATAATAAAATGAGCCGCCAGAACTGTAGGGGTGATGCAGTGGTATGCTCCCCGTCAAGAGGACAATAAAAAATAATAAATTTTTGTATCGTCA